>Ga0272442_10005494_pt1 | contig 16919 bp, 12 predicted proteins | sample SSMForm2O_FD_200262 | JGI IMG/M metagenome (GOLD analysis project Ga0272442, IMG submission 200262) | Marine sediment archaeal communities from Little Sippewissett salt marsh, Falmouth, MA, United States - SSM-Form-2O | ecosystem: Environmental > Aquatic > Marine > Wetlands > Sediment ... | reverse complement strand
TTGCACGGCGGCGGATCCTGATCGCAGGTGGGCGGCTCATCGGCGCCCCCGTCGTCCCCGCCATCCGGCAGCCCCCCGTCATCTCCCCCGTCGCTGACGCCCGCATCCGGCAGCGGGAGCTTGCGGCACACCGGGCAGATATACCCCGGCTGCCCGGCACACTCCTCCCGCACGCAGGCATACCCGCCCTTGCAGGTCCCGTCCTCCCCGCAAGGAAACCCGTCCAGAAACCCGCTGTCCACCATGCACCCGGTGAAAAGCAGGACCGCTCCCGCGGCGAGTAACAGGCATCTCTTCATACCGCGTAGGATGCCACCGATCGGGGTATTATGTAAAGAGGCTTGCCCCTGCGCGGCGCGATAACCTTCGAGTAGGATTTTGGTTGACCGGGTGGGGGGGATGAAGTGAGAATGGGTGCATGGCCAAGAAGGTAAAAGGCGAAAAAGCCAAGAGTTTCGAGGTGTTGGTGGAGGAGTTGGAGAAGATTGTCGGCCAGCTCGAGAGTGGGGATCTGCCTTTGGAGAAGTCGATCGAGTTGTTCGAGAAGGGGATGAAGCTGGCGGAGGAGGGGACGAAAAAATTGGACGCCGCCGAGAAGAAAGTGCAGTTGCTGCTCGAAAAGGACGGCAAGGAGAAGAAGGTGCCGTTCGAAGAGTCTGACGAGTGACACTTTTCGATCTGGATCAATACCGACAGTTGTGGAAGCCGCGGATTGATGCGGCGCTGTCCGGGATCCTCGACGGGATCGGGGATGGGTGTCCGGGGGTTCTGCGCGAGGCGATGCGGCATGCGTTGCTGGGAGGCGGGAAGCGGTTGCGGCCGATTCTTTGCATCGCCGCGGCGCGGGCTTGCGGGGGGGATGAAGAGTCGGCGCTGCGGCCGGGGTGTGCGTTGGAGATGATTCACGCCTACTCGCTGGTGCACGACGATCTGCCTGCGATGGACGACGACTACATGCGGCGAGGGCAGCCTTCCTGCCACAAGGCGTTCGGGGAGGCCAACGCCATCCTGGCGGGGGACGCTCTGTTGACCCATGCGTTCTACGTCTTGGCCAAGAGCGCGCCCTCGGCGGTGGCCATGGTGGCGGAGTTGGCCGGGCCGGCGGGGATGGTCGGCGGGCAGGCGGACGACGTGCGCGGGGAGGGAGAGATCGAGTCGATCCACCTGCGCAAGACCGCCGCCCTGTTTATGGCCGCGGTGGGCCTGGGCGGGATGGTGGCCGGGGCCTCCGGCGAACAACTCAAAGCCCTTTCGGCCTATGGGCGAGCGCTGGGTCTGGCGTTCCAGATTACCGATGACCTGCAAGACGGCGACCAGGGCGCCAAACCGGCGGCTTTAGGCGAGCTGGTCCAGGAAGCCGCGGAGGCATTAATGCCTCTGGGCGAAAAGAGCGACGCCCTCCGGGCTATTCTGGATTTCATAAAAAAGCGGATCTGACTACATGCCGTTGGTGATCTCGAGGGTGTAGTTGTCGGCGGTCACCGGGGTGCCGGCCAGGCGGAAGACGCGGATGTAGAAGGTGTGGTCTTCCTTGGAGCAGAGGTTGTAGCCCGCGGTGTTGACCGAGCGGCATTGACACTCGCCCAGCCGGTTGGTGCCGGCGCCGCTGGTGAAGTTGGTCGAGTAGTTGTAGACCGAGTAGCGCTCGGGGCAATTGGGGTTGGTGGCGGCGCAGGCGTCCAGGGCCACGGTAATGAAGACACCCGTGGGCGCGGGGGGATTGAATTTGATCTCCACGTTGTAGTTGTCGCACTGGTCGACGTCCTCGTCGCCGGCGGTGATGTCGATGCCGTTGATCCGGTACCAGTCCTCGTCGCCGGCGGGGACCAGGTTGCCGGTGACCGTCTCCCGGCTGCCGGGGTAATCCACCACGTCCTGCAGTACGGCGGCGTCGGCGCAGGCGTCTCCCACGCCGTCCAGCTGGACCTCGCAGCCGTCGGAGTACTCCTGGTTCAGGTCCCACCAGCCGTCCTCGCAATCGTTGGCCGGGTCGGCCACCACGCAGTGTCCCAGGATGCTGTTGCAGGTCCCCTCGACTACGTGAGCGGTCGGCGGACAGAGGTCGCCTCCGTCTTCCTCGTCGGTGGAGCCGTCACAGTCGTCGTCGATGCCGTTGCACACCTCGTCGGCGCCGGGATGGACGTTGGGATCGTTGTCGTTGCAGTCGGTGCACTCGCTGTGGCCGTCGCCGTCCACGTCGGGCATGCCCTCGTCGGTTTCGCCGTCGCAGTCGTTGTCCAGCCCGTCGCAGCTCTCCGCGCCGGCCTGGGGATCAGAGCCGTTCGGGTCGGTGCTGCAAGTAGCCGCGGTGCCGTCGCTGGTGCACTCGACCACTCCGATGCCGCACATTCCGATGCCGTCGCAGGATTCTCCCAGCTCTTTGGTCTCGCCGTTTTCCTGCGTGTACGAAAAACCCTCGTCCGTAAGGTCATTGCAATTGTTGTCCAGATAGTCACAGGTCTCCGCCAGGACCTGGGAGTTCGTGCCGCCCTCCTCGGTGCTGCAGCGATATTCGAAATCTCCGGCGCACTCGTATTCGCCCATGCCGCACTCGCCTTTTCCGTCGCAGGTCTGGCCGATCATGAAGCCGTCGTCCACCAGCCCGTCGCAGTCGTTGTCCAGGCCGTCGCACTTCTCCGGTGCGGCCAGGACGGCCCCTTCGCACCCGGTCCATTCGCCGTCCACACAGCTCTGCTGGCCCTTGCTGCATTCCCCGGTGTCGACGCCGCATTCCCGGGTCTCCTCCCCCGCGCAGGGCAGGCCCTCGTCGATGATCCCGTCGCAGTCGTTGTCCAGGCCGTCGGCTTCCTCGGGGGTGGGCCCCTGGCCGGAGCATTCGGTCCAGGAGCCGCCGGTGCAGGTCTGGGTGCCCTGGGTGCACTCACCGACGTCGGTCCCGCAGGGCTGGGAATCGCCGTCCTGGCAGGTCCGGCAGCCTTCGTCGGTCTCTCCGTCGCAGTCGTTGTCCTTGCCGTCGCAGTACTCGAAGCCCCCCTCGATCGGGGGATCGGCCTCCAGGTCTTCGGGGTGGGTGAAGGGATCCAGGTCGTCGCAGTCTACCGTGTTGTTGAATCCGTCACCGTCCTTGTCCGAGCCGGGGTCGATGGGCACGCACTGCCCGTCCACACAGGTCTCGAAGGGTTGGCAGGGCGGATCGCATTCGTCGGTGTCGGGCTTCACGCAGATGTTGGCGTCGTTGCAGATCAATCCCTCGGCGCAGTCGGAGTCCTTCTCGCAGAAATCGCCGGGGCCGGCCTTGTCGCTTCCGCAGGACAAGGCCAGCATCATCATCAACAAGCCTGTGGCGGGGCCCATCCAGCAACGCAATGAACTATTCATGAAAGCCTCCATGCACGGGCGAAAAACGCCCGGATTACTCGAACCTCAACTCGCGCGGCGCCGGGTTGTACAATTCGGCCGTGTCGGTGATCACCACCGAGCCCTTGCCGGTGAAGCCTCCCGCCAACAGTATGGTTCCGTCATTCAGCTCGGTGGCGGAATGCCCTGCGCGGGGGGCGTACATAACCACCGAATTGCCCCCGATCTGCTCGATGCCGAAAGCACTCTCCTCGTCCTCCTGCGGGTAATAGAAGATGGCCTTTTCCTGCGGGTCGCCGAACCAGGATGGAGACTGGATGGAAGTTATCCCGCCCGCGATGAGTACATTACCGTTCTTCAGCAGGTTCGCGCTGTGGAAGGCGAACAGGTGGCCCATGGTATGCCCGGCGGTTTCCGGACGGGAGACGATCTCGTTGCTCATGTCCAGGACCCGGTACTCCTGCAACACCCGCGGTTCGGTAAGACTGGGCTCCTTGGCCGTGTCGGTTAGCATCCCGCCGGTTACCAGGATCTCGCCGGAAGGGATCTGCGTCCCCGCGGAGTAGAAGGAGGGCAGCCCCTGCCAGGTGTTGTTTGCCAAGAACCGCTCTTCCGTGAAAATCTCGTTGTCCTCCACCGTCAACACCTCGGCAAAAATCCCCGCGCCGGTGCCCGTGGGATGGTTGCCTCCCCAGATCAGAGTCGCGTTGCTTCCGTAGGGCACCAGCAACATGCCCTGCCTCTCCGTTCGCATGCCATCGGCGATCTCTTCGAAGGCGCCGCCTGAAGATGAGTAACGCACCATGGATTTCAGGGCAGCATTGTCCACCGGGCCCATGCCGCCCAGCAGCAGCACGCCGCCGTCAGGCAGCAGCAAGTCGGCGTGATAGGCCCGTGAGGTGGGCAGGGGCTCGGGAACCTCGTTGACCGCCCCGAGGGCCGGGTCGATGATCTCCGCGGTGGAGCCCGCAGTGCCGAAGCCGCCCTTGGGCACGTCCACTTCGACGACCAGCATGGGTTGTACTTCGTACAAAGGGAAATCTATTACCCGCCACAGGGCATACTCGCAGCCGCCGGCGATGAACACCCGGCCGTCGGGCAGCCGGGTGGCGGTGTGCAGGCCGCGGGCGTGGCCTAGCTGCATTCCGGTCTGGGAGTCGAACGAGCCGGTGACTGGATCGTAGACGTCGATCGAATCTGTGGCGGTCAGGTGCACGCAGGCGCCGCCGGGGCACGAGTTGTCGGTGGAGCTGGCCACGTAGAAACCGCCGGCGATCAGCACCCGGCCGTCCAGGAGCTTGGTGGCGGTGTGAAAGACCCGGGGAGTGCCCATCTTGGTGCGCACCGCGGTGAAGTTGCTGCAACCCGAGATGTACATGCTCACCCGGGTGGTGGAGTCCTTCTTGATCTGGATATCGCTGACCTCGCCGCACCAGTGGACTTCGAGATCACCGAAGTCGTATCCCTGGAAGGTGACCTTGCGATCGCTCCCTACCGGCAGGTCGTCGATGCGGGCCTTCTGCTTCTTCTCGTAGTCGTTCAGATTGAAGTTCTTGCACTTGGGCTTGCCCATGTCCGCGGCGGAGACGCAGATGCGGAAATCGGTGATGTAAGGCGGAGCCTCTCCCTGTTCCAGGGGGCCTTCGCCGCGCAGGGGGGTGATGCTCGGGCCGGCATCCGGAGGGGTAAAGTAGATCTTCAGCGCCAGGCCGCCTCCCTGCGGACCACAGCCCCAAAAAACGGCGGCTCCAAACAGGATATGCAGGACGAGTTGAAACGGTTTTCTCATGGGAACCTCGAGCTATTGATGTCGAGTCGGGCTCTGGCGTATCCGATCAAGGCGGCGTTCCGTTGCTGATAGTGAGTTCATACTCCTCGCAGGTTTCGGCTCCGCTAAGCCCGTAGACGCGGATGTAGAAGACCTTGTCCTCGGCGGTGCAGTCATTGTGCTCCTCGGAGTCCGGACCGCACGGGCACTGTCCCGTTATATCGCCGATATCCCCCCATTTGCCGTCGTAGGTGTGCTCGTACTCGACGTCGCCGCCGCAGTCCTGGTTCTGCGCATCACAACCTTCGGCGTAGACGTCGATCAACAGCCCGTCTCCGGGGTTGTGGGAGAAAACCACCTTGAAGTGAAAGCTGTCGCAGGATTCCTCCGGGGGCATCTGGGCTTCGGTGGGATTGTCGACGGCGGTTATCATGAACCAGTCTTCGTCGCCCTCCGGCCATATCTTGCCGGTCACGGTCCGCTGCGAAAAGGGGTCGTCGGGCAGGTTGCCCAGGTCGGTGGCCACCGGACAGCTGTTGGGCGCCGGATCGGATTCCAGACCCTCGTCGGTGCGCCCGTCGCAATCGTTGTCCAGCCCGTCGCAGACTTCCTCCTGGGGGAGTTGGCCGGTGCACTCGGTGAAGAAGCCCTGGTCGTCGCAGTTCTGGACGCCCTCGGTGCAGATGCCCTCGTTTACCCCGCAGGGGTACTGGTCGCCGGGGGTACAGGGGCACACCTTGTCGTCGATCAGGCCGTTGCAGTCGTTGTCCTTCCCGTCGCAGGTCTCGATCTGAGGCCCTGTTCCGGAGCACGTCTCCCAGGTGCCGCCGGTGCAGGTCTGGGTGCCGCGGGTACACTCGCCCACGTCGGTGCCGCAATCCACCACCGTGCCGTCGATGCAGGGGTAGCAGTCCTCGTCGGTGAGCATGTCGCAGTCGTTGTCGATCCCGTCGCAATACTCGGTGGCCCCCGGATGGATCTCGCGGTTGAGATCGTTGCAGTCATCGTCGTTCAGCGAGCCGTCGCCGTCCTTGTCTTCGGGATTGCCGATGGTTTTGCATTCTCCGTGGTCGCAAATCTGGCCCTCGGGACAGGGGGGGTAGCATTCGTTCGGATCGGGCTTGCGGCAGATATTGTTGCGGCAGACCAGGCCGTCCGCGCACTGGCTGTCCTTTTCGCAGAAGTCGCCCTCCCCCGCCTTCTCGTCCCCGCACTGAACCAGCGGGATAGTCAAGAGCATCACCACCGCAGGTATCCAGATTATTTTGCTTTTCATTGGTTCAATCCCAAAAATATACTAATCCAAACCATGCTACCACGATACGCCCGGCGCAGGCAAGGCGAGGTGCACGGTTTCAAGCCTGTGTTTCTAAATGATTCTTGACGGTTTCGGGTCTGTGGATCTAGTATTCCGCAGCATGGCACTGCTGGATCAAATTTATTCCCCGCTGGATCTGAGGAAACTGCCCGAGGATCAACTGGACCGCTTGTGTGAGGAAATCCGCCGGCGCATCATCGAGGTGGTCAGCACAACCGGTGGGCACCTGGCGTCCTCCCTGGGCGTGGTGGAGCTGACCGTGGCCCTGCACTATGTTTTCCAGTCACCGGTGGATCCAATAGTCTGGGACGTGGGCAATCAGGCTTATGCCCACAAGCTGCTCACCGGGCGCCGGGAGGAGTTTTCGACCCTGCGGCAGTCGGGCGGTTTGTCGGGCTTCACCCGGCGGGCGGAGAGCGAGCACGACCCGTTCGGCGCCGGGCACGCTTCCACCAGCATCAGCGCCGCCCTGGGCATCGCCGAGGCCAAGCGTCTCAAAGGCGAGCAGGGCAAGGTGGTGGCGGTGATCGGGGACGGGGGGATGACCGGGGGGCTGGCGTTCGAGGCGCTCAACCACGCCGGCAGCCTGGAGCGCGACCTGGTGGTTGTGCTCAACGACAACCAGATGTTCATCTCCCGGAGGGTGGGTGCCATGAGCGGCTGGTTGAGCCACCGGCTGTCGGGCAGCTCCTTCAACCGACTGCGCCGCTATATCAAGGAGCGGCTGACCAACTGGGATCGCTATGGAGAGGACGCCCTGCACTTCATGCGCCGGCTGCTGGAAGGCACCAAGGCGGTCTTCACTCCGGGCATACTCTTCGAGGGGTTGAACTTCCAGTACGTCGGGCCGGTGGACGGCCACGATCTCGGGGCGTTGGTGCCCATTTTTCGCAATGTGCGCTCTCTGGACGGGCCGGTGCTGGTCCACGTGCGCACTACCAAGGGCAAGGGCTGCGATTACGCCGAGAAGAATCCCAGGAACTACCACGGGGTGGGGCAGTTCTGCGTGGAAACCGGCGAGCCCCGGTCCGGTGGTGAAAAGCCGCCGGCTTATACCAAGGTTTTTTCCCGGGCGCTGGTCGATCTGGCCCGGAAGAATGACCGCATAGTGGCTATCACCGCCGCCATGAAGGACGGAACCGGGCTGCGGGCGTTTGCCGAAAGATACCCGGACCGTTTCTACGACGTGGGCATCGCCGAGGGGCACGCGGTGACCTTCGCCGGCGGGCTGGCCAGCCAGGGCTTCCGGCCGGTGGTGGCCATTTACTCCACCTTCCTGCAGCGCGCCTACGACATGCTCTGCCACGACGTGTGCCTGCAGAACCTGCCGGTGGTGTTCGTCCTCGACCGGGCGGGCATCGTGGGCGAGGACGGCCCCACCCACCACGGACTGTTCGATCTCAGCTACCTGGGCTCGCTGCCCAACATGACCGTCATGGCTCCGGCCGACGAGAACGAGCTGGTCAGGATGCTGAACACCGCAGCGGACGTCGAAGGTCCGGTGGCGCTGCGTTACCCCCGGGGAGCAGGAGTGGGTGTCCGGCTGGATCCCAAGGTCAAGAAGCTGCTCTTGGGCCGGGGAAGGATCGTCAGGGCCTCACACCAGAAACCCGATCTGGCCATCATCACCATCGGAACCATGCTGCATCCCGCCCTCAAGGCTGCAAAGGTCCTGGCCGAGCGGGGGGTCGAGACGACGGTGGCCGACGCCCGGTTCCAAAAGCCCTTGGATGAGGATCTGGTCGTCCGCCTGGCCACCCAGGCGGGCCGGGTGCTGACCGTGGAGGAGAACGTTCTCGCCGGGGGCTTCGGCCAGACGGTGTGCGCCTGCCTGCACAAGCGGGGACTCCAGGTCCCGGTGGTCAGCCTGGGCGTGCCGGACAGCTTCGTGGCCCACGGGGATCCGCAGAGCCTGCGCGGCCGGCTCGGCCTGGACGCCGGCGGCATCGTCAAGAGCGCTTTAGACTTCGTTAAAAAAAGCCAGACCGGCGAACAGCGCGCATGACCTCCTGATGGCCTCCAAAAAACAGCGCCTGGATCAACTGGTCTTCGAGCGGGGCCTTTGCGAGAGCCGCAGCCGGGCCCAGGCGCTTATCCTGGCCGGCCGGGTGGTGGTCGACGATCACCGCGTGGACAAGCCCGGCACCCGGGTCGACCCCGGCGCCCAAATCCGCATCAAGGGAAGCGATCACCCCTATGTCTCGCGGGGCGGGGTCAAGCTGGAGGGCGCCCTGGACGAGTTCGCGCTCGACGCCCGTGGCCTGGTCATCCTGGACGTGGGCGCCTCCACCGGGGGGTTCTGCGACTGCCTGCTGCAGCGAGGCACCAGCCGCGTCTACGCACTGGACGTGGGGAGGGGCCAACTGCACAACAAGCTGGCGGGCGATCCCCGGGTCAAACCCATTGAGGGTCAGAATATCCGCGAGTTTTCTGCTGATGCCCTGGATGAAAAAGTCGACCTGGCGGTCATGGATCTCTCCTTCATCTCCCTGCGCCTGGCCCTGCCAAACGTATTGCCCCACCTCAAGCCCGGCGGAAAAATTCTCGCTTTGGTCAAGCCCCAGTTCGAGGTCGGCCGGGGCCGGGTGGGCAAGGGCGGCATCGTCCGCGACGAGAAGCTGCGCGAGGAGGCTGTCGAGGGAATTGCCCGGTTCGCGGAATCTCTGGGCCTGAAAGTCGAAGGCCGCTGTCAGTCGCATCTTGCGGGAGCGGACGGGAACATCGAGTACTTCTTGCTGTTGTCCTTGTAGCCGTGGACGTAGCCGTAGCCGTAGTCGTAGCTGTAGCCGGAAGTTTTTCGCGCACGCGCACGCGCACGGGTACGCGCACGGGTACGGATCAGGTAGTTGCGGTGGCGTAGGGGTCCGGTTTCACCAGTCCGGCTTGTTTCAGCAGCCATATGCCTCCGGCGCCGATGGCGAAGCCGCCGATGTGGGCGAACCAGGCCACTCCGCCCGCGCCAATCGAGGTGTAGAAAATCTGCAGGCCCAGCCAGAAGAGCAGGTAGAAGGTCACCGAGACTCTGAACTGCATGAAGAAGATGATCTGGTACATGCGCCGGCGCGGGTACAGGACCAGGTAGGCTCCCATGATCCCGGAGATCGCGCCGCTGGCTCCCAGGGTGGGCATCTCGGGGTTGTGGGTCATGGCGCCGTGGATCAGGCTGGCGGCGACGCCGCACAGCAAGTAGAAGACGATGAACAGGCCGCGGTTCATGCGGTCTTCGACGTTGTCGCCGAAGACCCACAGGAAGTACATGTTGCCCAGCAGGTGCAGCCAGCCCCCGTGGAGGAACATGTTGGAAAACAGCCCCAAGATGGCCCCGGGATCCCCGTCAAAGAAGCGCTCGGGAACGAAGGCGTAGGTCGAGTAGAAATAGTACCCGTCGCCGATCGCCAGCAGCTGGTAAAGGAACGCCGCCGCGCAGATTATGATCAGCGAAAGGGTAATGGCCGGGAATCGCGCGCGCTTGGCGTCCACCTCGACCGGCAGGCCGGTGAGTAACTGGAAGAAGTAGACTCCCGCTCCCGAGGAGCGACGGTCGGACGGCCGGTCCTCCGGCCTGCGGCGGTGCCGGGCGCGCTCGCGCTGCATGGTTTCGCGCAGCGCGCGGTCGGACTCCGCCGGGCTCTCCAGGCCCAGGAGCCGGCGGCGGCCGGTGATGGTGTGGATCTTCTTCAGCTCGCCGGCGTCCAGGTAGATGCCCTTGCAGCTCTTGCAGCGGTCGATGTACAGGCCGGTGCCCGGGGCGTACTCGAAGGTGTCGAAGCCGCCCTGGCAGCGCGGGCATATGTAGGTGGAGGTTTCCAGGTAGCGGGTTCCCGAGGCGATGCTGTCCACCTCGCCGGGAAGATCCTCGGAGGCACCGCGCAGCTGGGCCAGCTCGCCGGGATCCAGCCAGATCCCCCGGCAGCCGGGGCACACGTCGATGGTGACCCCCTGGTGTTGAAGCTCGGTCATGTCGGAGAGGCACTTGGGACAGATGATGGCCATCGGGCTGTATCATGGCCCAGGGGAAAAGACGGTGTCAAATACGCTATTGGCGCCCGGTGTTTTTGCTGTCTTTGCGGAACTTGGGCCAGGGCGAGTCTTCGAGCGGACCGTCCCCGTCGATGGCGTACACCCGGTAGTCATGGGAGCCGATGTACAGGGTCCCGTCGGCGGCCAATGCCGGGGAGGAGAAAACGCTGTCGGTCATCTCGTCGGAGATCCAGCGCAGCGAGCCGTTTGGGTTGAGGGCATACAGCCGGCTCTCGTAGGAGCCGAAGTAGACGGTCCCGTCGGCGCCGATGGCCGCCGAGGAGCGGATTTCATCGCTGGTCGCGAAGCTCCACTTCAAGGAACCGTCCGCCCGGACGGCGTAGAGGCTTCCGTCGACCGAGCCCACGTAGAGGGTGCCGTCGGCGGCGATGGCCGCCGAAGAGCGGACGATGTCCAGGGTGGCATAGCTCCACTTGAGTGTCCCGTCGGGGTTCAGCGCGTAGAGCTTGCCGTCGTGCGAGCCCACGTAGATGGTGCCGTCGGCGCCCAGGGCCGGCGAGGCGTGCACGTCGTCGCCGGTGGTGTAGGTCCACAGCAGGTCGCCGTTCTGGGTCAGGGCGTAGAGCTTGTCGTCGTCCGAGCCCACATAGACCACTCCGTCCTCGGAGATCGAGGGCGCGGAGTCCACGTCCCCGCCGGTCTGGTAGCTCCATTTCAGGGTGCCGTCGGGATTGATGGCATAGAGCAGGTTGTCCTGGGAGCCGATGAACACGGTGCCGTCATGGCCGATGGCCGGCGAGGAGTCGATATAGCCGCCGGTCTCGAAGCTCCACTTGAAGGTTCCGTCGGGATTGATGGCGTATACCTGGTAGTCGTCGCTGCCGATGTAAACGGTGCCGTCGGCGGCTACGGCGGGAGAGGAGTAGATGGCCCCGCCGGTGGTGTAACTCCACTTCACCGTGCCGTCGGGATTGAAGGCGTAAAGCTTGTAGTCGTGTGACCCCACGTAGACGGTTCCATCGACGGCTACCGCCGGGGAAGAAAGCACGGACCCGCCGGTCAAATAGCTCCAGTTCTCCTCGCGCCCGGTCACGCAGGTGCCCCGGTTGCCGCAGGCCTCCCCGGCCGGGCAGCCACCGCAGTCGGCGCCGCAGACCGGGTCGGGGCCGCATTCCACCGCCGCGCAGTCCGGAATGCAGGCGGAGGCCGAAAGCGAGTAGGATTCGAGCTCTTCGTTGTCGTTGTACTCGTCGATTTTTACGAAGTACTGGCCGGGGGCCAGGTCGATTTCGATCAGCGAGAAGTAGTTGGTGCCCCCGTCGTCGTTGTATTCCAGCTCGGTCAGACCGGAGTCGTACAGCCACATGCGCGTGTCGCCCGAGGCGCCGGAAGTCTCCAGGGTGACCCGGGCGAAGACCACCACCACGAATGATAACCAGTCCTCGTCGCCCACCGGGCAGAGCGAGTGGGTCTGGGCGGAATCCAGCAGCAGGAGCTTGGCGTTGGCGGAGTCGTCGTCGGGCTCGTAGACATCCTGGTTGCAGCTTCCCGACTGGCACTGTCCGTCCAGGCAGCCGTTTTCGCAGTATTCGTCTAGGTAGGGGTAGACGCAGCTGCCCTGGTCGCAGTAGCCCTCGCTGTAGGTCCGCCGGGTGGTGGAGGTTATGCACTCGTCGGCCGGCGGGTTGTCGCAGGCCACCCCGGCGCAGGGATCCCCTTCGCAGGCGCCGTTGGAGCAGCCGTTTGCGCAAGGCATGTCCTGGAAGTTGTAGGAGCAGGCGCCGTTGCGGCAGTAGCCTTCGCTTTCGTAGCTGCGCAGGGTGTTGTCGTCGATGCACTCGCTGGGCGGCGGGGTGTCGCAGATCATCGGCGCTCCCGAGCACACGCCGCTGGTACAGACGTCGTCGAGTGTGCAGGATTGCCCGTCGTCGCAGGTGGTTCCGTCGGCCAGCGGTGGATAGCTGCAGGAGCCCTGGGAGCAGACGCCCTGGTTTTCGTAGCAGGGCCCCGGCGGCTGGTCGCAGACCACTCCCGCGCAGGGATCCCCGGTACAGGCGCCGTCGGCGCAGCCGTTCTGGCAGCTCACGTCCTGGAATCCGTAGGAGCAGCTGCCCGCGACGCAGGTTCCCTCGGCGGCGTAGCTGCGCATGGTGTAGGCGTCGATGCATTCGTTGGGCGGCGGGGTGTCGCAGGTGACCGGCGTGCCCGAGCAGGCCCCCCGGTGGCACTCGTCCGCGGCGGTGCAGACGTCCCCGTCGTCGCAGGCGGTTCCCTCGGGCTTGCGCTGGTAGGTGCACACGCCGTTGGAGCAGATGCCTTCCTCCAGGTGGCAGGGCCCCGGCGGCTGGTCGCAGACCACTCCTTCGCAGAGCTCGGAGCAATTTTCGTCGGTGTGGCCGTCGCAGTCGTTGTCCAGCCCGTCGTCGCAGATCTCCTCGGGCTCCGGGCCGCATTCGCCGCAGGCGTTGAGGCGCGACTCGTCGAGGACGCACAGGCCCTCGACGCAGTCCTCGCATTCCAGGCAGTCAGCGTCGGTGGAGCAGAAGGAGCGCTCGCCCAGGTTGCAACCGGAAAGGATCAACCCGGCAGCCAGCAATATGATCAATGAGTTGGTTTTCATCATCCCATCCTCCATCTAGAACCGGCCCTGCACACCGACCCAGCCCCCGCCGCCGGGAAGAGCGGCCGCCTGCAGGCGGGGGGTTTCGTCGGGCTCAGATAGAAACAGGTACAGCGCGGCTCCGGCGGCCACCGCGAATACGCCCGCGCACACCCAGGCGCCGGTGTTCTGCCGGTCGGCCTGGTCGTCCAAGGCCAGCACCCGCGACTGGATCTCCTGCCGCCGGTAGGGATCCTGCTCGGTTGCCAGCTGACCGGCCAGGGAATCGGCGTCGGCCCGGTTGGAAGCCCCCACCGCGAATAGCACCACCGTAGCCACCGCCGCCGTGGTGGCGGTGCCGGCGGATATCCAGGCCCAGGTCCTGCGGGTGGAGATCTCCTGCGGCAGGCGGTTGCGCAGTTGCAGGGCGCCGGGATCGCTCAGCCGTATCAGGCTGCCGTCGGGCTTCATGCCCATCCGCTTGTCGATCTCTGATGGCTTCGGCTTTTTGGCCACCACCGTCTTCTTTTTCTTCTCGGGCTGGTAGTCAGGTGGCACCAGGGGCGCCAATTCGAGCTCGTCGTCTTCTGCGGCTATATCCACTTTGATAGCGTTGGTTCTTGAAAACGACGCCGCCGGCTCCTTCAGGTTCAGCTCGATCACCGTGGTGTGGTCTTTCTGGATGCGGATCTTCATCGTCTGGGTGTCCAGGTCCGGGGCGGTGGCCACGATGGTGTGCTCCCCGGCCGGGAAGTCTTTTTTCGAGATCGGCGCCCGTCCCACCGGCCGGCCGTCGATCTTGACCTCGGCCGCGTATGGCAGCGTGTCCACCAGCAGCCGGCCGGTGTAAGCCTGTAACTTGACCTGCACCTTGTGGACCTGGTTCTTCTTTACCCGCAGGCGCCGGGGGGAGCCGCGGTAGTCCTCGTGGGCGATGCCCACCTCGTGCAGCCCGCAGGGGACGTTCTTCAATGTGGCCGGCGCCCGGTGGGAGGTTTCCACCCCGTCCAGGACGACGTTGCCCCCCTGGGCGGGCACCGACTCCACCGCGATCCACCCGCTGCATTTTTCAGAGGCTTCCGCTTCAGGCAGGCCACCCGCCAATCCCATCGAAATCAAAATCCATCGGTTCATAACATGCCTCCCCATCTCGTTCGCCATGACATACGGAAAGATTCGGATTCATCATCATTGCCTCTGAAGAAAATCCCACATGATTACAGGCGTCTGTGATTCAGGTCACACGCAGGGACTTGCACAAAAAACCCGCTTTCCCCATAATCAACCGACCCGGAGGACCGTGATGCGAAAATTCTTGTTCCTGCTTCTTTGTCTCGGACTGCTGGGGGGCTGCAACGGCGACAACGGTGGGTCGGACGGGTCAGACGGGTCGGACGGGTCCGACGGGTCGGACGCGTCGGACGGGTCCGACGGCGGCGGCGACCAGGGCTGGCCCGAGCCCGCCTGCCTGACCCCCGGGGCGGGGCCGTACACCCTGCAGTTCACCGACGTGACAGCGGAGCTGGGACTGGACGCCGCGGGCCTGAACATCACCGGCAGCGGCGTCACGGTGGGCGACATAAACGGCGACCACTGGCCCGACCTGGCGCTGACCGACGGCAGCACCGCCCAGGAAGACCCGGCCAACCCGGCGGGGCACTACCGCCTGTTGCAGAACAACGGCGGTGCGGGGTTCTCGGATTTGACCTGGACGTCCGGGTTGTTCATCACCCGAGGCGGTCTCCAGGGCCGGGCCTCCAGCTACATCATTTTTGCCGACATGGACAACGACGGCGACCAGGATGCCTTCTCGGCGGTAATCCAGGATTACGACAACGCCGCCGATCTGACGGATCGCACTTCGGTCCTGCTCAACGACGGCAACGGCGTGTTCACCCACCACACCGAGCAGTTGTTCACCAGCGGCGAGTATGATCCGATCATTTCGGTGGCCTTCCTGGATTACGACCGCGACGGGTTTCTGGACGTATACGTCGGCCACCACTACGGCCGCTATGGCTACCTGAGCTCCAGCATCCAGGACAGCTTGTTCAAGGGAATCGGGTCGGGCGGATTCATCGATCAGACCGAATGGATCGGTCTGAAAACCTTGCCGTTCAACACCACCACGGCGGCCGAGGGCACCAACCACAAGCCCAACTGGGGTGTCACCGCCTGCGACGTGGACGGCGACGGCTGGACCGACCTGATGTCCGCCAACTACGGCCGCCAGTTCAACATGTTCTACCGGAACAACGCCGGAGTCTTCGAGGACCTGAGCCTGTCATCGGGTTTCGCTTCCGACGACAACGAGGACTTCTCCGACAACCAGTTCTACCTGTGCTACTGCCAGGCCCATCCCGGCGAGCCGACTTGCGCCGGCGCGGGCGCCCCGCGCATCGTCTGCACCGGCGCGGAGAACTACTGGAACCCGGGCACCGACGACCTGCCCTGGCGCCTGGGGGGCAACAGTGTCACCACGGTGTGTGGCGACGTGGATAATGACGGCGATATGGATCTGCTGGCGACCGAACTGGCCCACTGGCACATCGGCCAATCCTCCGACCAGACCGAGTTTTTGATCAACGACGGCTTCCCCCAGAATCCCTTCGTGCGCCCCGGCAATCAGCAAACCGGCCTGGTGCGAGCTCACATAGCCAGTTGGAACGAGGCCGATTTTCAAGGGGTCCTGGTCGACTTTGACAATGACGGCAAGCTGGATGTCATGGTGGCTTCCTCCAGTTACCCGGGCACGTACTCTCTGCTGTGGCAGCAGAACGCCGACGGCACATTCACCGAGGTGGGTGAGACCGCCGGCACCCGTATTCACCGCTCCTCCGGCCTGGGGGTGATCGACTACGACCGCGACGGCGACTACGATCTTTTGGTGGGCACCTCGCTGATGCGCTGGGCCGCCGACGACACTCCTCCCCGGCCCGCCGACGACTACGCCTACCTGTTGCGCAACGACACCGGTTCTGCCGCCAACAAGCTGATGTTCCACCTAAAGGGAGGAGGCCGCCTCCACGCCAACCGCGACGCCGTCGGCGCCCGTATAACCGCGACCGCCGGAGGAGTGACCTACATGCGCGAGATCCAGGCCGGGTACGGCCACCGGGGCCAACAACACGATCCCCTGATGATTATCGGCATAGGTGATAACTGCGTGGCCGAGGAGGTCAAGATCCGCTGGCCCAACTCGGCCGGCAGCGAGGTCACCTACGAGAATGTTCCCGCCAACTACGTGATGATCATTGAAGAGGACCAGCCCCCCAAATTCCAGACGCTCGAGGAATACACCGGGCGTTAGGTTTTCAAGTGTAAAGTGTAAACCTCTGACCCTCGGATCTCTTGAGGACGGCGGCGAAGTCTTCGAGGGTGGCGGGTTTGGCCAGGTAGTCGTCCATGCCGGAGGCCAGGCAGCGCTCGCGGTCTTCGGTGAGGGTGTGGGCGGTCATGGCTACGATCCAGGAGCGGTGGTTGTTGGCCGACTCGATGCGGCGGATCTCGGCGGTGGCCTGGAGGCCGTCCATCTCCGGCATCTGGTAGTCCATGAAGATCAGATCGTAGGGGGTTTTTTTCGCCATGGCGATGGCTTCCGGCCCTCCCTCGGCTTCGTGGACCTCGCAGCCCAGCCGCTTGAGGATGGTCGCGGCCACTTCCAGGTTCACCTCGTCGTCCTCCACCACCAGCACGCGGGGCGGAACGGTGAATTTCTCCGGGAGGAAATCCGGGCGGGAGGCCTGCTCTTCGCCGGAGGTTTCGGGAGTCTGGAGGGGGAGGGAGAGTTCGAACCAGAAGGTGGAGCCGGAGCCGGCGCGGCTGGTCGCGTGGATCCGGCCGCCCATCAGCTCGACCAGCTCCCGGGAGATTGCCAGCCCCAGGCCCATTCCGCCGTGCCGGCGGCTCGAGGATGAATCCGCCTGGGTGAACTT
>Ga0272442_10005492_pt1 | contig 16922 bp, 12 predicted proteins | sample SSMForm2O_FD_200262 | JGI IMG/M metagenome (GOLD analysis project Ga0272442, IMG submission 200262) | Marine sediment archaeal communities from Little Sippewissett salt marsh, Falmouth, MA, United States - SSM-Form-2O | ecosystem: Environmental > Aquatic > Marine > Wetlands > Sediment ... | reverse complement strand
GCCAGGCGGGACGTCCTCCGCTGCCTGTCGCTGGCGAGCGGGCGCGAGATCTGGCGGTACGCCTACGCGCTGGAGATCCCCTCCGACCACGGCTTCTCGCGGACGGTGCCGGCCGTCACGGACGGCTATTGCGTGAGCCTCAGCCCCGCCTGCCACGTGCTGTGCGTCCGCACGGACACCGGCGAGTACCTGTGGCACAAGGATCTGGTCGAGCAGTACGACGGCGAGGTGCCGGGCTGGTACACGGGGCAATGCCCGCTGATCGACGTAATCAGCGGCAAGCCGGCGGCCGTCGTGGCCCCGGGCGGCAAGTCGATGATCGCCGCGTTCGACTGCGAGACGGGCGAGCCGATCTGGGAATCGCCGGCGGTGACGCGCCCCGACGCCGAGGGCAAGCCGATCGCTTGGCAGGCGACGCACTCGTCGGTGATGCCCGTGACGTTCCGCGGCGCCAAGCGCACGTGGGAAATGTACGTGTATGCGGCCACGGACGGCGTCGTCGCCGTGGCCAAAGACGACGGCCGCATCCTGTGGACGTTCGACGAGTGGCAGGTGGTCCCGGCGAACGTGCCCTCGCCGGTCTTACTGGGCGACGGGCGGTTGCTGCTTTCGGGCGGGTACGGCGCGGGCAGCATACTCCTCGAGCTTCGGGAGGTCGGCGATGGACTCCGCGTCGAGGAGGTCCGCCGAATGACCTCGCGCGAGTTCGGCTCGTACCAGCAGACGCCGGTCTTCTACCCGTCCGGCGGCGACGGTCACGTGTACGGCGTGATGCCCAAGGACGCCGGCAACCTGCGCGAGCAGCTCGTGTGCCTCAGCCCCGAGGGTAGCCTGCGCTGGGCGAGCGGGCGCGACGACCGCTTCGGCTGGGGGCCGTTCGCCGTCGCCGACGGGAAAGTTTTCGTCATGGACGACAGCGGCCTGCTTACGCTGGCCCGGGCCACGCCCGAAGGCTACCGGCGGCTCGCCCGGGCACAGGTGCTGCCCGCGGGTAAGGAATCGTGGGCGCCGCTGGCGATCGCCGGGCGGCGGCTCATCTGCCGTGATTTCACACGGATGATCTGCCTCGACGTCGGACGCTAGGCCTGACGTCGCACGGCTTGACCCGCACGGTCCTGATTCAGTGTAATGGGTCCGGAGGACCCCGATGACGCGACAGACGCTCCGCAAGACGCTCATTCTGATCGGCGCGGTCGTCGTGACGGCGCTCGGCGTGACCGGTGCGGTCCTGCTCCGTGGCGAGCGCGAGTACAAATACCCGCTCGATGAGCAGCGGCCCATCGACCCGGCGCTGGTTCAGTATCGGCAGGTGGACGAGTTCGAGACCGAACTGGACCGCCCGCGGGACCTCGCCGTCGGGCCGGAGGGGCATGTGTACGTCGCGGGCGAGCGGATCGCCGTGTTCACGGCCGACGGCACGCCCCTGCCGGACCGCGCGATCGACCTGCCGGGCCGGGCCATGGGAATCACCTTCGACGGAGACAAGCTCTACGTCGCGCTGACCGACCGCGTGCAGATACGCGATGCCGCGGGCGGCCTGCTGGCGGAATGGCCGGCGCTCGAAGGCGGCCTGGAGTTCACGGCCGTCGCCGCCCGCGATGACCACGTGTATCTCACAGCCTGGCAGAATCGGGAGGGCGTCCTGCTGCGGTACGGCGCGGACGGCCGCCCGCTCGGCGAGACGCGGGGGTTCTCGGTGCCGAGCCCGTACCTCGACGTGGTCTTCGCTCCCGACGGGCGGGTCCGTGTCGGGCACTCGGGCCGCCGTCGCGTCGAGGCGTACGACGACAGCGGCGACCTGATGTATTTCTGGGGCGAGAGTTCCCCCGCCGTCGAGGGCTTCTGCGGCTGCTGCAATCCGGTGTCGCTGGCGGTCCTGCCCGACGGGCGGATCGTTACCGCCGAGAAGGGCCTGCCCACCGTCAAGGTCTACGCCGACGACCGCGGCGACGACCGCGGGCGGCTGGAGGCCGTCGTCGCCGGGCCGAACGACTTCGCCGAGCACCGCGAGGCGAGCGGGCGAGAGATCCCGGCCAACCCGGGCCAGAGGGGACTCGCCGTGGCGGCGGACGCGGGCGGGCGGATTCTCGTCCTCGACCCGGTCACCCGCCGCGTGCGGACGTTCGTGTCCAAGGAGACGCCATGAAGCGCGAAACGCCTGAACCTGCATCGACCCGGCGCGACTTGCTGCGCGGCGTGGGGCGCACGGCCGCCCTTGCCGGCGTGGCGGCGCTGGCGATCCTCTCCGCACGCGACGGGGAGTGCATCAACAACGGCCAATGCGATGCCTGCCGCGCGTTCGGTAGCTGTGACCTGCCGGCCGCGCGGGCGTCGCACGCGGCGGAGCGAACCCCGGAGACCCAATGACCGACGACGCGGATAAGCCGACCACGCTCACCCGTCGGCAAATGCTCCGTACCGGCGCGCAGGGCGTGTGCCTGGGGGCCGTCGTGGGCGGGGCAGGGATGCTGCTCGCCCGGGCGGCCCGTGGGAGTGGGCTCACCGGCCGGCGACGAGACGACCGCTGGGTATGGCAGATCGACCCGTACAAATGCACGCAGTGCGGCCAGTGCGCGACGGAGTGTGTCCTCGAGCCGTCGGCCGTCAAGTGCGTCCACGCCTTTGAACTCTGCGGGCGCTGCGAGTTCTGTTTCGGCTACTACGAGTCGCGTCCCGGGGTGAGGCCCGGGGCGGGCGCGGAGGGGCAGCTTTGCCCCACGGGCGCGATCACGCGGTCGCACATCAAGGGGCGCCACTTCGAGTACACCATCGACGAGTCGAAGTGCATCGGGTGCAGCCTGTGCGTCAAGGGGTGCGGCACCTTCGGCAACGGCTCGCTGCACCTGCAGGTGCGGCACGACCGGTGCCTCAACTGCAACGAGTGCGCGATCGCGGCTGCCTGCCCCGCCGACGCCTTCGTCCGCGTCCCCGCCGATGACCCGTACCTGATGAAGTCGCAGGAGCGTGGACGCTGATGCGGCGCGCGGCGGCCATTGTCGTGCTGCTGTCGCTGACCGGTGCGGCCGCGGGCGAGCAGCGGTTCTCCGTGCCCAAGCTCGGACCCGACTACACGGCCCCGCAGACGCAGAAGCCCCCGCCGCGCTCGGCGGTCAAGGAGTACCTCGACGTGGGCCTGCTCGTCGTCGCCCTGGCGGCGATGAGCTGTCTCGCCCTGCGCCGCCGGTCGCGCATCGGGGTGGTCATCGTCACCGTGCTGTCGCTGGCGTACTTCGGCTTCTATCGCAAGGGGTGCGTCTGCCCGGTCGGGGCGATCCAGAACGTCTGCCCGGTGTTTGACGTGGAGGCCCGCGTGACGGGCGACGCCGAGGCGGCAAAGCGCCTCGGTGTGGACCCCACCGCGGCGCGGGAGGCGTTCCACGCGGGGCTCGACCGGCTCGAAGGCGCCGAATCCGCCGGCGACACCCTCGACGTGACGTTCGCCATGAGTCGCAACAACAAACTGGCGCTCGTCGAAATCGGCCGTACGCTCATCCGCCCGGAGGCCGAGGACGCCTCGCCCGTTCAGTTGGAGCGTCTCCTCCGCGTCGAGATGTCGCCCAACCTGCGTTTCGCAACGGGCGTGCCGCTCGTGGTCATCGCGTTCTTCGCTTTGCCGCTCGTGTTCACGCTGTTCTTCGGGCGGACCTTCTGCGCGGGCGTCTGTCCGCTAGGCGCCATCCAGGATCTCGTCGTGCTCTACCCCCTCCGCGTGCCGGCCGCCGTCGAGCACGGGTTGGGGTTGGTCGTGTACGTCTATCTCGCCGGGGCAGTGCTGTTCGCCGCGACCGGCACGGGGTACCTCATCTGCCGGTACGATCCGTTCGTGTCGCTGTTCCGGTTGAGCGGCCCGGCCGTCATGATCGCCATCGGGCTGGGCCTGCTTCTGGTGGGGACGGTGTTGGCCCGCCCGTATTGCCGCTTCCTGTGCCCGTACGGGGCGATCCTGCGGCCGCTTTCGTATGTCTCGCACCGGCACGTGAAGATCACCCCGGACGAGTGTGTCCGCTGCCGGCTGTGCGAAGACAGTTGCCCGTTCGGGGCGATTCGCCCGTCGAACGTGGACACGCCGCCTCCGCCGCGGCGATACGGCAAGGCGCTGCTGGTGGGGCTCCTGTTGACAGCGCCCGCACTGGGGGTTGCCGGGGGGCTGCTGGGACGGTCGCTTTCCGGGCCGCTGTCCGGCCTGCACCACACCGTCAAGGTCGCCGAGCAGATCCGCGGCGAGGCGATACGCAACGAACAGCTCCGCGCGGCGGGCCAGGCGGAGCTGCCGCCGCAAACGGACGAGACGGAAGCCTTCGCCGAGAGCCGCGTGCCGCCGAGGCTGCTCTACCAGGAGGCGTTCGCGGTCCGCGACTCCTTCCGCCTCGCGGGCACGGTGCTGGGCGCGTTCCTCGGGCTGGTGATCGCGGGCAAGCTCATCTCGTTGAGCATCCGCCGGCGCCGCGAGGACTACGAGCCCGACCGGGCCAAGTGCCTCTCGTGCGCAAGGTGCTTCTCGTACTGCCCCGTCGAACGCAAGCGGCGCAAGTCCGCCCACGGGGAGGACAACCAATGACCTCCCCGCAACCTTCGCACACCGAGCGCCGCGGCGGGCCATGGTTCGCCCTCGCTGTGGGGGCGGCCGCCGTCGCAGGGGCGTTCTCGCTGGTCGTCTTGGGAGCCCTCGCATGGGTATATGTCCGTGACACCCGCGACGACCCGAACAGCTCGCCGCGCCGGGCCGCCCTGAAGACCCACCTGACCACGAGGCCCTCGAACGCCGCCCTCGCCCGCGAATTCCGACAACTTGACGCCGAACTGCGGGCCCGCTACTTCGCCCGGCGGCAACTCGCTGACGTCGGCGTGTGGCTGCTGCTGGGCGGCGGGGTGCTGACGCTGGCGGCCGCCGCCGCGGCCGTGGCGATCAGGCGCCGGCCTCCGCATCCCGGCCGCCCCGGGCACGACCCCGATGTGGCCCTTGGCCCCCCCGCCCAGGCGCGGTGGGCCGTCACGCTGCTGGGCTGCGCCCTGGCGGGCGGCGCCTTCGCGGCGGCGTTGGTCTCGGCGAGCGCCCTCACACCGGACGCGCTCGCGCGGGAGGTGCTGGCCGAAACCGGCGCGGCCGCTCCCGCCCCACCGCCGACAGACGAAGAGATCGCCGCGCAATGGCCCCGGTTCCGCGGCCCGGGCGGCGCGGGCGTTTCCGCCCACACGAACGTGCCCGAGACGTTCGACCTCGCCACCGGCCGCAACGTCTTGTGGAAATCCGAGCGGATCCCCCTGCCCGGCAAGAACTCGCCCGTCGTCTGGGGCGACCGCGTATTCGTCACGGGCGCGACGGAGGACCGGCAAGCGGTCTTCTGCTACAACGCCGACAGCGGCGAACTTGTGTGGACAGGCGATGTGCCGGGCCCGCCGCCGCCGGAGTTCGACGATCAGGGCACCGGATACGCCGCTTCGACAGTCGTCACCGACGGGCGCTGCGTCGCCGCCATCTTCGCCAACGGCAGCGTCGCCGGCTTCGACATGGCAGGCCGGCGGCTGTGGCTGCGGAACCTCGGCGCCCCGACGAACATGTACGGCTACGCCACGTCGCTGGTGATGTACAAGAACCTGGTCATTGTGCAGTTCGACCAGGGCGGAGAGGACTTCGACCCGTACGACCCGACGACGCACCGCGGTCGGCTGATCGGAATCGACTGGGCCTCGGGGCAGACCGTGTGGGAGGAGGATCGCGAGGTGCCTGAGTCGTGGGCGACGCCGCTGATCCTCGACAAGCCGGCGCCGATGCTCGTCACCTGCGCCAACCCGCTGGTGATCGCCTACGACCCGTCGGATGGCAGCGAAATCTGGCGTGCCGAGGTCCTCGACGGCGACGTGGCCTCGTCGCCCATCCCGACGCCGCACGGCGTCATCGCGCTCGCCCCGATGTACGCCATGTTCTGCATTCGGCCCGGCGGCCACGGCGACGTGACCGACACCCACGTGGTGTGGCAGGGCGACGTGGGCGTGCCGGAATACACCAGCCCCGTCTCTGACGGCGAACGGCTGTTCACCCTCGGCGAGGGCGGCATGCTGAGCTGCCTGGACCCTGACGATGGCGAGTTGCTGTGGGAGGCGGACCTTCGGGCGCAGTTCCAGGCGTCGCCGACGTGGGTCGGCGACCGGCTGTATCTATTGAGCGGAAAAGGCGCAATGTTCGTCCTGCACCCGGGACCGTTCGACTTCTCGGCCGGCACGACCGAGATGCCCGAACTGACGGACAAGAAACGACAGGTCATCGTCACGCAGCCGGGCAGCGAGCGGAAAATCGTCGTGACGCTGGAGCGCAGCGAACTCGGCGAGAAAGCCTACGCCAGCCCGGCGTTCCTCGACGGGCGGATCTACCTCCGCGGCGATGAGCGCTTGTATTGTATCGGAACGAAATGACAGACGTTGACCTTTCATTCCTGAACCAAGTGGTGGCCGGGAAGGGACGCGGCGAGAGCGCCACGATCCCGATCCTTCAGGCCGTGCAGGAGCATTACGGCTACCTGCCGGCCGAGGCGCTCGAGCGCATCTGCGAACTCACTGATATTGCGCCGGCGGCAATCTTCGGCGTCGCGACGTTCTACTCGCACTTCCGTCACCGCCCGGCCGGGCAGCATCTCATCAAGGTGTGCGTCGGCACCGCCTGCCACGTCAAGGGCGCGGAGGGGATCCACGACGCGTTCCGCGAGCACTTGTCGATCGAGGGCGATCAGGACACGGACGCCGACCGGCGATTCACCGTGGAGAAGGTGGCGTGCCTGGGCTGTTGCATGCTTGCCCCGGCCGTGCAGATCGGCAAGTCCACCTACGGGCACCTGACCCCCGACACCGTCAGCAACGCACTCCGGGACTTCCTGAACAACCAGAAGGAAGTAACGAGGGCCGAGCCCGGACAGGCGCGGACGGACGGCGAGCCGCTCGGGCAGATCCGCATCAGCCTCGACACCTGCTGTCTCGCCAGCGGCGCGCGGCACGTGGCCGAGGCGCTGGGGCATGCGATTCAGGCAACGCGGGCCCCGGCCGTGCTCAAGGGCGTCGGTTGCTCCGGCAAGAGCTACCTCGAGCCGCTCGTGGAGGTCGTCGAGGCCGGGGGCGAGCGGATGCTGTACCAGGGCGTGAAGCCCGACGACGCGGAGGCGATCGTCCGCCGGCACTTCCGCCCTCGGGGGTTCGCGCGCCGGGTCGTGCGAGCGGCCTCGGCGGCGCTGGACGCTCTGCTGACCGATGCGTCTTGGCGCGCCGCCGAAGACCGGGCCGTGCCGCACCATCACCCGTCCGTCGAGGCGTTCGACCGAAGACAGGTGCGGATCGCCACCGAGTACTGCGGACAGTCGCGCCCGACGGACCTGGAGGAATACCTCCGTCACGACGGCTTCACGGCGATTCGGCGCTGCCTTGAGACGATGACGCCGGAACAAGTGCTCTCGGAGGTGACCGCCAGCGGCCTGCGCGGGCGCGGCGGCGGCGGGTATCTCACCGGGAGGAAGTGGTCCCAGGTGCGAGCCGCCGACGGCGGGCTCAAGTACGTCATCGTCAATGGCGATGAAGGCGATCCCGGCGCGTTCATGGACCGCATGCTGCTCGAATCTCAGCCCTATCGAGTCATCGAGGGAACGCTGATCGCCGCCTACGCCGTGGGCGCGCAGGAGGGGCACGTCTATGTCCGGGCCGAGTACCCGCTGGCCGTTCAACGCATGTCCGAAGCGATCCGCCAGTGCCGCGAGCGCGGATTCCTGGGCGAGGATCTGCTGGGCGGCCGGTTCCGCTTCCGACTGGATACCATGGAGGCGGCTGGGGCATTCGTCTGCGGGGAGGAGACGGCCCTGATGGCGTCGATCGAGGGGCGCCGTGGCATGCCGCGGTTGCGCCCCCCCTATCCCACGGAGCAGGGCCTGTGGGGCCGGCCGACGCTGGTCAACAACGTCGAGACGTTCTCCGTGCTGCCCTGGATCATTCGCAACGGGGCGCAGCGGTTCTCCGAAATGGGCACGGAGACGTCCAAAGGCACCAAGGTCTTCGCCCTGGCGGGCAAGGTAGCCCGCGGCGGGCTGATCGAGGTCCCCATGGGCATCACGCTGCGCGAGATCGTCGAGGAGATCGGCGGGGGCGTGCCCGACGGCAAGGCGCTCAAAGCCGTCCAGGTCGGCGGGCCCTCCGGCGGCTGCGTGCCCGCCGCGTTCGCCGATACCCCCGTTGACTACGACGCCCTGCGGGCGGTCGGCGCCATGATGGGCTCCGGCGGGCTGGTCGTCCTCGACGAGACCGACTGCATGGTCGAGATCGCCCGGTACTTCCTCGAATTCACCCAAGACCAGTCGTGCGGCAAGTGCACCTTCTGCCGCGTCGGCACGCGGCGGATGCTCGACCTCCTGGAGCGGCTCTGCGCCGGCGACGGGCGCGAGGGCGACCTCGAACGGCTGGAGGAACTTGGCCATCTCATCCAGCGCAACAGCATCTGCGGACTGGGCAGCACGGCCCCCAACCCGGTGCTCTCGACGCTGAAACACTTCCGCGAAGAGTACGAGGCCCACCTGGCGAGCCGCTGCCCGGCCGGGCGCTGCAAGGGCCTCATTACGTACTCCATCACGGACGACTGCATCGGCTGCACGCTGTGCGCCCAGCACTGCCCGGCCGACGCCATCGAGATGCGCCCGTACGAGAAACAGGAGATCGACACCGACAAGTGCGTCCGCTGCGGCACGTGCAAGACCGTCTGCCCCGCGGACGCGGTGAAGGTCGAGTAGAGTTCAACGCAGAGATCGCAGAGGACGCAGAGAGAAGGCAAGGTGGAAACAACAGACACAAGCACGGTGCTGGAGGCCGATCACCTGAACAACATTACCAAAGTGGTGATTGGAGCGGCCATCGAGGTGCATCGGGAACTCGGCCCCGGCCTGCTGGAATCGGCCTACGAGGCGTGCCTGGCCCATGAACTTGCCGGCCGCGGCGTGGCGTTTGAGCGGCAGAAGGCCCTGCCGGTCATATACCGCGGCGTGAAGGTCGATTGCGGATACCGGCTCGACCTCCTGGTGCAGGATGCCGTGATCGTGGAGCTGAAGGCCGTCGAGAAGGTCCTGCCCATCCATGAGATGCAGGTGCTCTCCTACCTGCGGCTGTCCGGCCTGAAGGTCGGCCTCATCATCAACTTCAATGTGCCCCGGCTCACCCGAGGAATTCACCGTGTCGTCAACAATCTCAAGCAATAGCCTCTTCTGTCCTCTGCGTTCTCTGCGCTCTCTGCGTTGAGAGGTGTTTATGCCGAAGGTGCGGATAGACAACCGTGAGGTGGAGGTGCCGGCGGGCGCCACACTGCTCGACGCGGCGCGGCAACTCGGCATCGAGGTGCCCACGATGTGCCATCTCGAGGGACTCGCGCCCGCCACGAGCTGCATGCTCTGCGTGGTGAAGGTCGCCGGCGAGCAGCGGCTGACGCCCTCGTGCGGACGGCTCGCCGAGGAGGGCATGGTCGTCGAGACCGACACGCCCGAGGTCCGCGACGCCCGCCGCGCCGCGCTCGAACTGCTGCTGAGCGACCATCTCGGCGACTGCGACGCGCCCTGCCAGGTCGCCCAGCCCCAGCACATCCACATCCCGCGAATGATCCGCCACATCGCGGCCGGTCGGCTCGACGAGGCGCTGGCCGAGATCGAGGCCGCCTGCCCGGTCGGCACGTCACCGGACGACCTCGACGGCACGCGCCCCGAACGGGCGTGCCGCCGGTCGCAGCATGACCAACCCGTCGCCATTGATGCGCTGATGCGCCACGTCCTTTCCGCCGCGGGGCGATCGTTCAGGCCGAAGGCCGCTGAACCGCGCCCGCGGGCGTTCTCCGTCCACATCGGCCGGATCGATGAGACCGAGATGGCGGAGTTCCTTGCCACGGCGAGCCGGGAGGAGCGCACCAGACCGGCCGATCCGTCGCGCGGCTTGACCGCCGAGGAGGCGAAGGCCGAGGCCGCCCGCTGCCTGCACTGCGACTGCCGCGCGGCCGACGCGTGCAAGCTTCGCGACCTGGCGGTCGAGTACGGCGCCAAGGCGGCCACGTACAAGGGCGAGCGGCGCCGGTTCGTCCGGCATCGGGAGCACCCGCGCGTCGTGTACGAACCGGGCAAGTGCGTCGCGTGCGGGCTGTGCGTCCGGCTGACGCGGCAGCTCGGCGAGCCGGTGGGGCTGACGTTCGTGGATCGCGGTTTCGGCGTCCGCGTCGCCCCACCGCTGGGCAAGACGCTGGCCGAGGCGCTGACATTCTCGGCCGAGCGGTGCGTCGAGGCCTGCCCCACCGGCGCCCTGGCGTTTTGGGAGCAGCCGCAGAGGTAGCTGAGGAAGCAGAGGACGACGCTGAAGTGTCTGCGTTGCCCCTGACGAACTCGGCAAGCCACGGCATCAGCAGTTTGCGCCTGGGATGTGCTTCGCCTCCTTCCCTCTGCTTCCTCTGCTTCCTCTGCGGCTATTCGACAAGCACGCGGCGGACGCGCTCGCCGAGTCGGCAGGTGACCTCGTACGGAATCGTCCCCGCCAGCCGGGCAAGGTTCTCCACGCTGTGGGGCGCCTTCGGGTCCGGCGAGACGATCTCCACCTCGTCGCCCACCCGCGCCCCGGACACGTCGGTCAGATCCACGATCGTCTGGTCCATCGAGACCCGCCCGCGCACCGGCACGTCGCGCCCGCGCACCCGCATCGTCGCCCGGTTTGACAAACTCCGCAGATACCCGTCCGCATACCCGATCGGCACCAGCCCCACCACGCTCGGCCGTTCGAACGTGTACGTCAGCCCGTAGCCGCACCGGCTGCCGGGGGGCACGTGCTTGACCTGCATCAGCCGCCCCGTCAGCCGTAGCGACGGGCGAAGCTCCAGCCGGTTTCGCATCTCATCCGACGGCTGATAGCCGTACAGCGCAATGCCCGGGCGGACCATGTCGAGGTGCGTTTCGGGCAAATCGAGTACGGCCGCCGAGTTCGCCGTGTGAAGCGTCAGCCCCTTGGTCTCGCCGCAGGAGTCGGCCGCGTAGATGAAGCGCCTGAACTGCTCCTCGGCGAAGGTCTTGTCCTTCGCGTCGGCCGCGGCGAAATGCGTGTAGAGCCCGGTCAGGTGCAGCGTCTTTTCGCACCGGGCCCGAGACACCAGGTCGGGCGCTTCGTCGGGCGGCACGCCGGAGCGGCCCATGCCGGTGTCGATCTTGATGTGCACCTTGGCCTTCTTGCCGACGGCGCCGGCCGCCTCCGCCAACGGCTGAGCCGCCGCCGTCGAGGTCAGCGTCAGCGTGATGTCCCGCGCAATGAGTTCCCGCAGCAGCCCCTGGAGCGACTCGCCGTTCTCGGACGCGCACGGCGTGAAGAACATCAGCACCGGCCCGGCATAGCCCAGGTTCCGCACGGCAAAGGCCTCGACCGGCGTGGTCACCCCCACCGCGTCCGCCCCGGCGGCGATGGTCTCCAGCAGCGTTCGCAACCCGTGTCCGTAGCAGTCGGCCTTCACCACCGCGCACAGGCGCGTGTCCGTGCCCACCTGCCGACGCATCAGATTGAGGTTGTGCCGAACGGCCGACGCGGACACCTCGGCCGTCAGGTAGCTCGCCCCGTCAGCCCAGGCGGGCACGACCTGAGCGCCGCGGCGCCCGTCCGGATCGCCGGCCCCGTTCGAGACGTACCCGGTGCGCGTCTCGGCCGCTTTCGCCGCGGAGATGCGCCTGGTTGATCCTTTTGCCGCCATCCGCCTCGCTCCCGGGCGTCTTCCCCGACTTCGGTGAGTCGGCCTGTGATTATACCGGCACGCGTCTCAGGGGTCCACGCCGCTTGCGGAATCCGCGCGGCGGGCGAACCCGCCCTTGCCCGCTCGGGGCATCGATGCTAGCATGGTTGTCGGAGACCCCCAGAATGCCGGAAGCGCAGGACCTCAAGCAGACCCTCGACGACCTCCAGGCCCGCATCGTTGCCCTGCGGGACTCTCTTTGACTTGCCCGCCAAGCAGGCCGACCTCCACGCGCTCGAGGAGCGCATGAGCCGGCCAGGCTTCTGGAACAACCCCGAGGCCGCCCAGAAAGTCGTCGCCCGGCTTAAGACCCTCAAGGCCGTCGTCGCCCCGATCCGCGAGTTCGAGCAGCGGATCGAGGACCTGTCGGTCCTGTACGAGTTGGCGACCGAGGAAGACAGCGCGGAGCATCTCGACGAGGCGGCCACGGGGGCGGAGAAGCTGACGGCCGACCTCGAGCGACTGGAACTCCGCACGCTGCTTTCGGGCCCGCACGACGCGGGCGGGTGCTATTTCTCCATCCACGCCGGGGCGGGCGGCACCGAAAGCTGCGACTGGGCCGAGATGCTGGTGCGGATGTACCTGCGATACTTCGAGCGAAGCGGCTACAGCGCGGCCGAGGTGGACCGCACCGACGGCGAAGAGGCCGGCGTCCGCTCCGTGACGCTGCGCGTGGGCGGCCCGTACGCGTACGGGTATCTGTCGTGCGAGCGCGGCGTGCACCGGCTGGTGCGAATCAGCCCGTTCGACGCCCAGAACCGCCGACACACGAGCTTCGCCTCGGTCGATGTGCTGCCGGAACTCGACGAGGTCGAGGTCGAGATCGACTGGGACAAGGACGTTCGCGAAGACACTTATCGCGCGAGCGGCGCCGGCGGGCAGCACGTGAACAAAGTCTCGTCGGCCGTGCGGCTGACCCATGAGCCGACCGGCATCGTCGTCCAGTGCCAGAACGAGCGGTCGCAGCACAAGAACCGCGCCGAGGCGCGGCGGATGCTGGCGGCGAAGCTGTATCAGCACGAGCAGGCCAAGCGCGACGCGGAACTCGCCAAGCTGTACGGCGACAAGGGCGAGATCGCGTTCGGGCACCAGATCCGCTCGTACGTGCTATACCCCTACCAACTCGTGCGGGACGAGCGGACGGACCTCAAGAGCCCGCACACGGACCACGTCCTCGACGGGGAGATCCAGAGATTCATCGACGCGGCCTTGCGCTACCGAGCCGGGAACAGGAAGTAGCGGCCGCGGGCGGTTAGTGGCTCACAAGCCATTCACGGGGTGCCACGGTGCCTCTTGATGCCCCTCGTGCCCCTTGTAGCGAAGGCCGTGACCAGCATGGCTGCGCCGAGGCCGAAGACCGCCAGGCCCGCGATATAGAACGCCGCGCGGACGTCAAAGCCGCGGACTAAGGCGCTGGCGGCGCAAAGAAGCATCCCGGCCGCGCAGAGCCCGGCCGCGGGGACGGTCAGCCGCCGCCGGCCGCACAGCGCCTTCGCCATCGCCACGTGCGTGGCAACCCCCATCGCGACGAGCAGCAGCGTCTGTAGCGGGTACACATCGACCCGCAGATCCCACACCCACACCTCTCGCTGCCAGATGCCCGCCAACAGCAGGGCCCCGGGCAGGCACAGGGCGACCAGGAGCGCCCGCCCGCGTCCGGCGAAGAACGCCGCCCCGGCAAGCACGGCGGCCGCCGGAATCCGCAAATCCCCCACCGGGCGGGCCAGCACCGGCGCCGCCCCGTGCTCGATCAGCCACACCGCCCCGGCCAGTCCGCACAGCGCGCCCGACGCACAGAGCGCCGCGAACCGCGCCGCCTGGCCGGGCGGCGCCCGGTGGCGACGCCCGCCAAGCGTGCCCGGGAGATCGACGGCGAGCAGGGCGACGAGCACGACTGCGTAGGACAGGACGACGACGCCCATGCGCAGCATCGGCGGCGAAAGAAAGACCGCCTGCGGCGCCTCGCCGTCGGGGGCTTCGCCCTCGGGGGCGTCCGAGATGGCGGCCCACTCCAGGAACGTGTCGCCCGGGATCGAGACCGCCTCGCCCTTGACCCCCGCCTGCACCGCGAACATCAACAGCCCGCCGGTTACGAGCGTTACCAGCGGCGCCGGCAAACGAGCGAAGGCCACGAGCGCCCCATTGACGGCCCCCGCGCCGAGCCCGGCGGCCGCGGCGGCCGCGAACGCCCACGCCGGCGGCCACCCCGCGTTGACGGCGACGGCCGCCAGCACGCCACCCATCGCCGCCACCGCCCACACGCTCAGATCGATCGCGCCGCACCGCAGCGCCAAGCACATCCCGAGCGCCGGCAGCAAGTAGAACGACGCCATCCGCCCCGCGACGCGCACGGCGAAGTCGGTACGGACGGTGTTCCTGTAGTCCGCCTGCTCGGGGGCGGCGGGGTCGGTGGCGAGCGCGACCCAGTCGATGCCGAGCGCAGGCAGCAGCACGGCCGCCAGGGCGACGACCAGCCCGACGCCGAGCAGGTCGCGCGGCCAGGCGTGTTCGACCTGCGGCGGGCGGAGCTTGTCTTCGAGGTTGAACAGGCGTTTGTCTCCGTTGCGTTGGGCGACAGTCTATCCGAGACGGCACGGGAACCACAAAGGGCAGAAAGAGCACAGAGGCCACGAAGGAAGCGAGAGAGTCGCCGGATCCAGCGGCCCGGCCCGAGCGAGGAAGCCGTGAGCCCTCGTCCCCGCGCCCCCCCCAACGGCCTTGCTCCGTGCCCCTTGTGAGCGTTGTGGCCTTTGCGACCTTGGTGATTCGCTAAGCGCCCGAACGGCCCTGTGTTTCGAGGACCATCGAGCCGTAGGCGGGCAGCTCCACGCGGCCGGTAAGTTCCCCGCCGTCGATGATGTCGGAATATCCGCCGGGTAACAAAACGGCCTTCGGCTCGCCGGTGAAGTTGAGCAGGAAGACGAACCGCCGCTCGCCGTCAGTGCGCATCTGGGCGGTGACGCCTTCGGGCAGGTCGGCGTCGATCGCTCGCGCAAGGCTCAGGTCGTCGAGGACCGCGTTGTAGAAGTCGTGCAGAAATGGCTCGCCGTTCCGCGAGGCGATGTAGTAGGCCCGGCCCTTGCCGTATGCGTTCACCGTCAGCGCCGGCTCGCCCGCGTAGAACTGCTCGCCGTACGTCGCCAGCACCTCGGCGCCCTCGGGATGAATCCGCTCGCAGAAGATGCGGGCCTCGTACTCGCCCGACAGCCCCAGCGCGTTGCCGGCCGCTGGGACAACGGTGTTTCGCTCGTCGTCGTACAGCACGTCGAGTTCCTCCGCCCAGATGCCCAGCAGCCCCCGCAACGGGCCGGGGAAGCCGCCGTGGAAGCACTTGTCGTTCTCATCTGCGATCCCCGTCCAGTACGTCGTCACGAACGTGCCGCCGCGCTCGACGAACTCGGTGATCCGCTCCGCGACGCCCGGCCGCAGCATGTACAGCATCGGCGCGGCGACGATCCGGTACGCCGACAGCTCGGTCTCCTCGTCGATTACGTCCACCGGAATCCCGCGCCGCCAGAACTGCCCGTAGTGCCGCTGGCAGGTTCTGCCGTAGTCGCGCCCCTTGCGGCGCGGGCCGTGGGCGTCTTCGATGGCCCACTGGTTCACCTTGTCAAAGACCACCGCCGCCTCCGGCCGGACGGTCGTGCCGATCACCGGGTCGAGCTTCCTGAGGATCTCGCCCACCTCTGCGACGGAACCGAAGATGCGGGTGTTCTCCGTTCCGTCGTGCATGACGACGGCGCCGTGGAACTTCTCGCACCCGCCGCGCCCGGCCCGCCACTGGAAATACTGCACCGTGTCCGACCCGTGGGCGACGGCTTGGAGCGAGATGAGCCGGTGGACGCCCGGGCGCTTGAGCCTCATCACCGGCATCCAGCCCATCCCGCAGGCGCTGCCGGGGGTGCCTTCCATCATCATGTAGGGCCTGCCGCCCTTCAGCGTCCGGTAGAAGTCGTGGAGCATCGACCAGCCGATGGCCTCGCTAACGGTGTCGCCGCGGCCGTGGTACTTGGGGTAAGGATCCCAACTCATCACGTCGACGGTCGCGGCGAGATCCCGCGGAATCAGGCCCGTGCAGTGGCCCCAGACGTTGGCCGTCACCGGCACATCCGGCGTGACGGCCTTGAGCGCCTCGGCCTCGCTCCGCAGGCAGGCGATGACCTGGTCCGAGGAGAAGCGATTCCAGTCCAACGTGAGGGCGTGGATGGAGTTCTCTCCCTGCCGGCCGGGCCTCTCGACACGGCTCCAATCCGAGAAGGTGTGGCTCCAGAACGCCGACCAGTACGCCTCGTTGAGGGCGTCCAGCGTGCCGTACTTCCGCTGGAGCCACTTGTGGAACTCGGCGTGGCAGGCCTCGCAGAAGCACTGGCCGTTGAACTCGTTGCCCATGTGCCAGATGAGCAGGGCGGGATGGTTCTTGTAGCGCTCCGCCATTCGCGTGGCGATGATGCGGCATTTTTCGCGATAGACGGGCGAACTCGGGCAGAAGTTGACGCGGCTGCGGTGGCGGCGCGGACCGTCCAGCTCGTTGACGCGCATAACTTCGGGGTACTTCGCGGACATCCAGTCCGGGTGGGCGGCCGTCGGCGTCGCCAACACCGCGTATAGGCCGTTGTCGGCCAGCATGTCCATCACGCGGTCGAGCCAGCCGAACTGGAACTGCCCTTCCGCCGGTTCGAGCTGCGCCCACGAGAAGATGGCCGTGCTCATGGCATTACAGCCGGCGAGCTTTGCGAGGCGCATGTCCTCGGCCCAGACATCGGGCAGGTCGCTGTCGCGCGTGATCTCACGGAGCTTGGCGGGCGCGACCCACTGGTCGGGATTGTAGTCGCCGCCGTGGAGGAAATGCGGACACTTCGGGTTGATGGGCGGATACTTGCTCTTCACTCCGGTGCCTCCCGGCTACAGGGAATGGATTACTCAGCCACGGGCACGGGGCCGGCGAGGGCCTCGAACTGCTCGATGGCCAGCGTGTCGCCGGAGCAAACCTGCTCCTTCAGACTGCGAAGCTCCGGCATCCGCCAGTTGAGCCAGTACTTCGCCACGGCCAACTTCCTGGCGCTCACCGTCGCCTGGTCGCAGAAGAGCGCCCCGACGACCAGGAAAATCGCCATATCGACCAGTCGCCGGGCGTGCAGGTCGCGATACGTCGTGCCGGCCT
>Ga0272442_10005491_pt1 | contig 16923 bp, 12 predicted proteins | sample SSMForm2O_FD_200262 | JGI IMG/M metagenome (GOLD analysis project Ga0272442, IMG submission 200262) | Marine sediment archaeal communities from Little Sippewissett salt marsh, Falmouth, MA, United States - SSM-Form-2O | ecosystem: Environmental > Aquatic > Marine > Wetlands > Sediment ... | reverse complement strand
GGCATTGTCATTTCGACCGGAATCCAGATGAAATCGGGATGTAGTGGAGAAATCTGAGTTCGAGCAGTATGAACTATACAATCATTAGACAGATTTCTCGACTTCGCTGCGCTTCGCTCGAAATGACAATCGGCCAGGTGCGATGAATCGCATCGGCTATGTACAAAGAACGATGAAGAAAGTACAATATATTCGGTGCCAAGTTATAATTGTTTGGTTCGCTTCGAGCATCTGATATCGAGGATCGAGAATGATAGTTGGCGTGATGACAGCACATTTGTCCCTGCAGGGGATCGGCTCGCTGAAGGGTAAACGAAGTATCGTTAAAAGCCTGATCGGGCGGCTCAAGAGCCGGTTCAACATCTCTGTTGCGGAAGTGGATCATCAGGATAGTAAAACCATCGCCGTGATCGGGATCGCCACCGTTAGTAATGATTCACGCTTTATCGACCAGCAATTCGACGCGATTCTCAGTTTCATGCGCAACGACGGCCGGTTTTATCTCGGACAAGTTGAACGGGAAACCTTTTAAAATCAAAAATTAAATATAAAATATCAAAAATGCGGAATCATCGCTCTGCGATGATGACTTCCATAATTTTACACTTTGAATTTTGATATTTGATTTCAAGCCGTATCACAGGATTTTATCAATTACGAATGCGGCGTGAAGAAAGATATCCATCGCGATGGTCGAACCGAGAAGCAACTGACGGAGCAGTTTCAAGCGCAATCGTGCTCGCACGATAAAGAAAAGAATCCCCATCATGACCGCGCCGAGCAGATATATCATTCCGGACTCGAGGAACAGCCGGGCATAGCCCGCCGCCAATCCGAAGATGATTTGGAAATATTTCGTCGCCAATAGCAATGCAAAAATCGCCAGTATGCCCATCACAATAGCGGACAGCATGATCCATTTTCTATCGGCATAGCCGGCACACGCCAATCCCTGCATCCCCGCGCCGATAACGATCGAACCGCACAACATGCTGAAGGCAAGCCAGATGATGGGGCTGATGTTTAGGAGCGGGCCCAGGAAAGCCAATACCGTACCGACAGCGAAAACGATCATGATGCTGATCCGCCGGGCGTTCAAGAGCATGACAAAGCCCATCGTCAAAGCTGATATGGGAATATGATAGAACCCCAATAGGGTCATTTGGCGCTTGGCGGCCACAAGGGGAGCCATCAAACCGATTAAATCCACAGGCTGTAATTGAAGCCGGATCGGGATTGGGTATAAACGGAAATGAGTAGCGACTTGAAAAAATAACACGACCGCCGCAAAAGGCAAAAGGGCAAGCGGCACACGCAACCACCGCCACTTGCCTTTCGGGCCGAATGCCGCCGGGCAGAAAAGCCAGGGGATGATCGCCATCAGCAGCCCGGCTGTCGGATGGAACTTGAGCAGGCCGAGGGAGTACGGCCCGAAGCCGTAAAGCGCCCCCGCGAAGAACGACTCGATAAATCCGGCCACCCAGCGCCGGCTGAGCACGTAACAACCCAGCGAGGCCAAACATGTGCTGAGAACGAACACATCCCGGAGTTGTAGGGCATGGAGGCCTTTATAGTAGGGTCGATACAGATAGGTCGCGAATACAAAATAAACTAATGCAGCCCCGGCAACCTTCGTGTGCTTTGTCATCGCCCACCGCGTCATTTCAGAACTACTTTGCCGGTCCCGGTGGTTATCCTGCCGATGCGATAAACCGTCTGGCCGTACTTCGTGAGTTTCTTCGTTATCGAGTCCGCGAAATCCTCTGCGACGATCAGGACATAACCAATCCCCATGTTGAAGACCCTGAACATCTCCTCTTCCTCGACAGGCCCTTCAGCCTGCAAGAAAGAGAATATCTTCGGTACCGGCCAGCTCGATTTCTTTATCACGGCGTTGCAATCCTTCGGCAATACGCGCGGGATATTGCCCACGAGGCCGCCGCCGGTAATGTGCGCCATGGCGTGAACGATCCTCTTGACCTTGTATTGTGACAGCAGCTTGACGATGGATCGAACGTAGATACGCGTCGGCTCCAGCAGTACATCGCTCAACGTCGCGCCGCCCAGTTCGGCCGGGGCATCGGTCATTTTGAGCTTGGCCTGTTTGAAGCAGATATTACGAACGAGCGTGTAGCCGTTACTGTGCAATCCGCTTGAGGCCAGACCGAGAATCACATCGCCCCGAGTGATATTCCGGCCCGTGATGATCTTCTTACGCTCGACTACTCCGACGGCGAATCCCGCCATATCGAAATCGCCGACGGCATACGTATCGGGCATCTCGGCCGTCTCGCCGCCGATCAGCGCGCATCGAGCCTGGCGACACCCGGCGGCTACGCCTTTAACGAGCTCCGCGACGAAGGCCGGTTCCAGCTTGTGGACTCCCAAATAGTCCAGGAAGAACAGCGGCTCGGCGCCCTGCACGAGCATATCATTGACATTCATCGCCACCAGGTCGATGCCGACGGTGTCGTACTTCTGTATTTCCGCCGCCAATTGCACTTTGCTGCCCACGCCGTCCGTGCAGGCTACGAGAACCGGATTCTTGTAGTTTCGTCTGAAGAGCTTCTCATCGTAATCCAGACGAAACATCCCGGCGAAGGCGTTTGGCATTTCGATAACCCGCGGTCCGAACGTGCTGGCGACTGCCGAGTAGATCTGCTGCACCATCTGATCGTTGGCGTCAATACTCACCCCGGACTGTTCGTAGCTAACGTATTTACTCATATCCTCATGGAATACAAAGAAAACTCGGTTACCTCAATCAAAAGCCACAATCGAGAAAATGTCCAAAGTTTAAAGTGACTAAAGTGTCTAAAATAGAAATTCACTTTAGCTCACTTATTGGACGGCGTCAAACATACGCATCTGGTATCGTTCCAGAGTGGATTTGCCGGTCGTTGTATCGATGGGTATTCTGTAATTGCCGCTCCAGCAGGCCGAGCAATAGTGATCCGCCGGTAACGTCGCACACGACAGCATACCGTCGAGCGATATGTAACCCAAGCTATCCACTTCAAGAAATTCTGCAATCTGTTTCAAGTCCCGACCGTTCGCTAAAAGCTCTTCCTTGGTCGGAAAATCAATGCCGTAGAAACAAGGAAATCGGATCGGGGGGCAACTGACCCGCATATGAATTTCTTTCGCCCCGGCCTGGCGCAGCGTTCTGATCTTGCCCCGCGTCGTGGTACCGCGAACAATCGAGTCGTCCACCACCACGATGCGCTTGTCCTTGACCACTTCATTAACCACCGCCAGTTTGAGCCTCACCTCAAGCTCCCGAAGCTTCTGGCTCGGTGAAATGAACGTTCGGCCAACGTAGTGGCTCCGGACCAATCCCATATCGAACGGTGTCTTGCTCTGTTCGGCGTATCCGACCGCCGCCGACGTTCCCGAGTCCGGCACCGGGACCACCACATCGGCCTCCACCGGATACTCGGTCGCAAGCCGTCGGCCGAGTTTTTTTCTGAATTCGTGCACGTTTTCGCCAAAAAACGTGCTGTTCTGTTTGGCAAAATAAACATGCTCGAAGATGCAATGGGCCGGCGTGACGATCCCGGGCGTCACGAAAAACCGGCTGTGCAAACCGTTTTTATCCAGCCGAACGATCTCGCCCGGCTCCACTTCCCGAACGAATTGCGCCCCGACGGCATCGAGCGCACACGTCTCGCTGGCGACCACATACGCCCCCTCCTCGGTTTGCCCGATACATAAAGGCTTGATACCATGGGGATCGCGGGCGGCTTCGATATGATCCGCAAACAGAAAAAGCAGACTATAGGCTCCCTGCAGATGACTCAAAACATGGGCCAGGGGATCGGGTTTGCTGATATGGGTGGGTTTGGCGAGCAGATGAATGATAACCTCGGTATCGCTGGTCGATTTAAAGATACTACCGAAGGCTTCATATTCGTCGCGGAGTTGCATTGCATTGATGAGATTGCCGTTATGGGCCACGGCCACCTGCCCCCGCGAGTACTCCGCCAGGAGCGGCTGACTGTTCGTGGCTCTCGTGGCGCCCGTCGTCGAATACCGCACATGGCCGATGGCTATCGGATTTGACAGTTTTTCAAGTATCCCACTGCTGGCCCGGAAGACGCGTCGAACCATCCCCATCCCCGTATAGCATTGGAGCGTCTTGCCGTCGCTGGAGGCGATGCCCGCCGATTCCTGGCCGCGATGCTGGAGGCTGTGCATGCCGAAATAGGTCTTGCTGACGGCCTGGTCATCGCCAAAAATACCAAAGAGGCCGCAATTTTCTTTTTTTTCGGAACTCATAAATCAATTCTCATTTGTTTTTAGGAAATTGTCAATTCAAAACCGCCCCATGCTCCCCCTTTTCTTCTATGTCGTCGGATTGAAAATGTTCGCGCAATAAGCGCAAAGTGAATTTTACCCTGAATCGGGATACATAAATTCCGGCACCCTTTGAAGTTTGCCCTCGGGGTTGACGCACGCCAGTACGCTGCCGGCCTCGGCCAGGATAAGCCCGTCGCGTCCTCGCGTTAATTTATAGGTGTGCTCGACCTTGCCGGCGGTGACCAGCGAACAGGTCGTTTCCAGTTCCAGCTTTTCATCGTATTGTGCGGGCCGGCGATATTTGATCTGGAGCCGGGCCACGACAAAAAACACACCGGCTTTCTCAAGGTCTCGATATGCGAGGCCGTTGGCGCGCAAAAGCTCCGTGCGTCCCATCTCAAACCACACCGGGTAAACGCTGTGGTGAACAACACCGCCCTTGTCGGTCTCAGCGTATCGAGGCACGACGGTTATCTTATGCGTTTGAATCGTTATTCGTTGCGGTAAATTCATGTAGCTCTTGTTATTGCATCCAATTCTTTTCTATTTCTTCGAGGGTTTTACCTTTCGTTTCCGGTACGAATCGACTGACGAAAACGAGTAAGACGACGCAAAAAACGCCATACAACCAGAATGGAAAGGCATGATGGAATTTCTCGAGCAGCCATGAATTCTCTTCCATCATCGGGAACGTTTGCGAAATGACGTAATTCGCTACCCAAAGACACACCGTTGCCATCGCCATGGCTCTGCCGCGAATCCGCGTGGGGAAAATCTCCGACAAAATCACCCAGGTCACCGGTCCGACGGAAAGGGCAAAGCAGGCAATATAACTCAGGATAAAGAACAATATCCACAAATCCGTCTTCTGGGCATACGCCGCCAATCCCATCGCCAAAAGAGATATACCCATCCCCGCCGAGCCGATCATCATGAGGGGCTTTCGACCTAACCGATCCACCGTCCAGATGGCGATCACGGTAAAAGTCAGATTGACCGCGCCGACGATCACCGTTTGAAGGAGCGCGGCATTCGTCTCCGAGCCCATCTTCTTGAAGATTTCGGTGCCGAAATAAAGGAAGACATTGATCCCCGTTACCTGTTGTAAAACGGCCAGGACGATTCCGATTACCAACACGATTTTCATGCCCGGCTGAAATAATTGTTTGAGCGAGCCGCTCTCATGGGCGATGGTATCCTTGATCTCCCGCAGTTCGGCGTTAGCGTATTGCGCTCCGTCAACACGCGTAAGAATCGCCAATGCCTCATCGCCTCGGTTTTGCTTGGTGAGCCAACGGGGACTCTCCGGCACGAAAAAGAGGAAAATCAACAACAGCAACGCCGGCAGCGACTCCGAGCCGAACATCCACCGCCAGCCCATCTCTTGATTCCACGCCGTATTGCCCTGAAGTGCGACGAAATAGTTGACAAAATAGACCACCATGAAACCGGTCACAATCGCAAACTGATTGACCGAGACCATCCGTCCGCGAATCCTCGCCGGGCTGATTTCCGCAATATACATCGGCGAGGACATTGCCGCCGCTCCGACGCCGATACCGCCGATGATGCGGAAAACGATGAACGTCGCGATCTCTTTCGGTATAGCTGTTCCGATGGCGGAGATGAGAAACAGGACGGCCGAGACAATCAGCACCTTCTTCCGGCCCAGCCAGTCGCTGAGCACGCCGGCGAGGGCCGCCCCGATGGCACAGCCAACGAGCGCACAACCGGTCGCCCAGCCTTCGGCGTTGGCATCAAGCGCGAAGTGGTCTTTGAGCGGGCCGATCGCTCCGTTGATGACGCCTGTGTCGTAACCGAACAAAAGACCGCCCAAAGCGGCGACGACGCACACCAATCCCACATACAACAAACTTCCCTTTTCGTTTTCCTGCATTGGCACACCAAAGATTACTCGGGTTCATCCGACGACTTCGGGCAATGTTCCAGGGCATTCTTCAAGGCCCAGTCGATGAACATCGCATGATTGTTGTTCACCAATTTCCCATCGTCTCCCTTACATTTTGCCCTCGCCTCTTCCATTTGCGAGACTACCGGGCAAGCTTTCTTGCCCATGCTCTGCAACTCGCGGGCGGCGTAGAGCACGGTTTCTTCGCGTTCGTCTCCCAGACCATCGGCCAGGACGTCAAGAGCACCCTGGCAATGCCCCAGCTTGCACAGTAAACCGGCGGCGGCGAATCGAACGTTCGGACTCGAATCGTCCAGGAGGGGCTTGAGATCAGTAACAGCAATGCTTGCTTCGGAACCGAGGGCGGTTAGAGCAATCACGCCCCAATAACGAACCGCGCTGTCTGAGTCATTCAGCAATCGCACCATCCTGGGGATACTTTCCGGTCCGGCGCCCGCCAAACCGGCGGCGGCAAGGATGTTCTTGCGTGGAAACTTGCTCGGATCCCGCGCGATGTCGTACGGCGTCGAACCTTCGGCGCGAATGTGCATCTCCGCCTCCGGGAGCAAACCCAGATCGCGCATCTGGAGCATCCAGCGATGGAGCACGTCCCGCATATTTGCGAGAATATGGCGATGTTGCGGGGAATCCGCGAGATTATTGAGTTCGTGGGGATCTTCTGACGTATCGTAGAGTTCCTCGACCGGTTTATCCGGCGCCCAAAGCAAACGCTGATCGGGAGTTAATGGATCCTCCGCAACCACACGCCTTAATTCCAGCATAATCTCCGCCTGATCCGGATATTCACTCGGCTGGATATACGGCAGGTGCGGCATGAAATTGCGGATATATTTGTAGCGATCGTCGCGTACACAACGTGAGAATTCATACGCTTCGTCCACCCGGCTGGACGCGGCGAAAATATACTTTCGCGACCATTTCGCCTTTTGACCAAGGAACGGACGCCCTTGCATATACTTCGGAATCGGCAATTTCGTAAGACTCAACACGGTCGGGGCAAAATCGACGAAGCTCACGAGCTCGTCCACTTTCTCACCCGGCTTTTCCTGCGAGAGATGCTGGTAAGGCGCAGGGAAGCGAACCATCAACGGGACATGAAGCCCCGTATCGAACAGCGTCCTTTTGAATCGAGGAAGACCCAGTCCGTGATCGGCGTAGAAGAACACGATCGTGCTATCCGCCAGGCCGTCGACTTGAAGCTGGTCGAGTAAATCGGCTACCTGTTTATCCAGGAAAGTCATCAAATCGTAGTAGCGCGCCCAGATTTTTCGCACCATCGGCGTATCGGGATAGAACGGCGGCAGGGAGACATCCGCCGGATCGTGACGTTCTTCCGGATCGAGCTTCGAGCTATATTTGTCGAAGAAGTCCTCGTCGGAACCGTTGATCTGCCCCTGGTGCGTCGAAGTGAAATTAAAGACGCTGAAGAACGGCTGGCCGGGCCCGCGCTTGCGCCAATGGGCCTCATGACTGGACTCATCCCAGACATTCACATCCGTGAAGTTATAATCCTTTTTGTAATTGTTCGTGCAGTAATATCCGGCCTCGCGAAGATATTCCGGAAAACACTTGATCGACGACGGCAGTTTGACATCGGAACGTAAGTGTTGAGTACCCAGAGAGGTCGCATAAACGCCCGTAATCAAACAGGAACGGGACGGCGCGCACACCGGCCCCGTTGCAAACGCTTTCGTATAAACGACCGACTCACCGGCCAGCTTATCCAGGTTCGGCGTGATCGCAAAAGAATCGCCATAGCAACCCAGATATGGTGCGCTGACGTCTTCACAGGTAATCCATAAAATATTGGGCGGTCCCTCGGCCGGCGCCACGGACGGCCTTAACATTCCGCGGCATCCCGAAAGGGCGACACCCGACACACAAAGTCCCATTGATTTTAGGAAGCCACGACGCGTACTTACGATACTCATTTGTGCTCTCCTTCTTGAGCTTGGATTATTCAGTCGATACGACGTTGAGATCACGAAGGCTGCGAACCTTTTTACCTTCCACAGCGTCCAATTCGACGACGAGTTGATATTCTCCGGCTTCGTCCGGGATTTTCTGCGTAAATGAGACAACTTCCCGTCCGAGACCCTTAACACGGCATTCGCCGGATTGTTCGGCAATCATCTCCTGTCCGCGCATCAAACGAAAGTGAACAGTCCCTTGCCACTCGGTGTACAAATCGTTAATAACATACGCTTTGAACTCGCGCTCGGCGCCGGCGGGTAGATCACCGCCCCAAAAGTCGATCATTAATCCAACCGGCGAAAAGGCATCACGAACGTACCGCGCGAAGTTGGGTTCGTAGGTCAGGGCTTCCAGGTCGATAAAATGGTCGCTGGTCGCGCCGCCTTCCGGCCTGGGCTTGTCGCCCGCGCGCGAATAACCCAGGCCGCAGAAATGCAGTACGCCGGCACACTCGCGATGCCCCCGCCAGAATTCGGTTAAAGCCGCCAGATAACGCCCATAAAGCGAGAAACGCTCTGCGGCAGTGGAGTTCGGCCCGAGTAGAAGGTTATAAACCTTGTCGGTGAGACAGGTCGTCGTGCCATCGCGATTGATCCATAACCAAGCATACTCATTAATGATAATCGGAAGATCGTAGCGCTTTTGGGCGTCTCGCAAGCGAGGCACACCCGAGGTCTTGGCCAAATCCGACAGATGAAATTCGCCCCGGCCCCATTGAATCGTACTAAACAGGTAAGGATGGGATTCGACGCAATCGGACTCACTTTGCGGCTCGGCCCAGCCGTTCTCCCACGGGCGATTGGACAAATCCAGATGACGCACGGCCTGGAGGGCCTTGCCGGTTTCTTCTGTGACGCTTTCATTCTGTGCGTCCCAGATGACTACGCATGGATGGTTCCATCGCTCGCGCATCCATTCGGTATACTCCGGTATGATTTTTTCGCTGACGGGTTTCTCCGGTGCCTTACTGAGCAGCCAGATGGGGAATTCATCCTGAATCAAAAAGCCCTCTTCGTCGGCGATCTCATACCAAATCTCCGGCGGGAAACCGATGCAATAGCGAATCGAATTCCAGTGCATGCCCTTGAATTTCTGATGCAGCCGCCGTACCCATTCGGCCCGCCAGGGTTTGTCGCCCCGCTCGGCGTCCTCGAAGAAACGATACACACATACATTCGTTCCTCGCATATAGTACGGCTTTCCGTTCAGGATCGCCCGCCCGGATTCCCGGTCGAATCGAAACGAGCGCATCCCGAATCGCGTCCGCTTATAATCGCCCGCGGTCCAGAGTTCCAGTTCGTAAAGGAACGGATCCTCCGGACTCCATAGGTGACAATCCTTAATGGGAATCGAGAACTCAACCATCTTTTGCGTTTGTTCAGCCGCACCGGCCAGAGCAACAGCGCCGCGACGGACCGTCTCGCCCGTACGAGCTTCTCGCAATCGGAAGCGGATGTCCAATTCTGATGAATCAGAAATATGATCCAATTCCATCACGACCTTGACTCTGCTCTTCTCCAGATCGGCCGCTGTTTGAACATTTACGATATACGGCGTACGGGTTAATATCAACTCGACCGAGTCATATATACCGGGGATGTACAGATACTTCTCGAAGTCCCACCCCGTCGGCATCCCTTCGGGCAGCGACTCGCGATTCGCCCCCACGCGGACAATCAGCTCATTTGGCTTGCCCGAATCATTAAGGAAATTCTTGACGTTTAAAAGAGCGGGTGTAAAACACGGCAAATGCTCCCCGACGATATGGCCGTTAAGGAAGACCTTCGTGCCATACTTCGCCTTGTGAATCTTCAATATCGCAACATCCGGGATCGATCCATCGAGCGTAAACGTTCGACGATACCAGAACGCTTCTCGCTTCGGGCTCTTCTTGCCGACCTCCTCAAAGGACGGCTTGGCCATATCCACCAGTCCCGGCACGGGCACCTTATGCAGGAAGTGAACCGGAATCGAATCCATCGAGCCTTCGGCCATATCCCACGAACCATTTAAGTCGATAACGCGTCTGGCCTGTGCTTCGACAGATTCGGCCCGGCCTCCCGGTGTGGCATTACATCCCGCCACGACAACACTAAACATTGCTACAAGAATGAGCCTCGTTTGTCCGTACATTGTCATATTTCCTTTCCGTCCCTGGACTCGGCTCAGGGAGAAAGCTTCGGCACGTCTCTTCCCAAAGCCTCGAACATGGCCAGCACGTTTTCCGTTGGCGTATTGCATTGGATATTATGCACCGTGTTGAACACAAAACCGTTCTTAGCGCTGAATACTCTCAACCGTTCGGTTACCTCTTGACGCACTTCATCCGGCGTGCCGAACGGCAATGTCTTTTGCGTATCGACGCCTCCTCCCCAGAAAACGATTCGTCCTCCATATTTTTCAACCAAGCGTTCCGGGTCCATACCCTTGGCCGAGGTCTGGACGGGATTGAGGATGTCGAAGCCCGCCTCGATGAACCCTTCAATCAACGGTTCACACCCCCCGCAACAGTGTTTCATCGTTTTCCATTTCGTATGCGCATGAATCCAGTCGTTCAGTTTTTTACTATAGGGCTGATAAAGCTCGCGATATCCATCGAGGCTGCAAAACAGTGTATTCTGCGCCGCCAGGTCTGTTCCATCAACAAAAACCACCTGCACCTTGTCACCCACCGCCTGGTAAAGCATCGCGAAATTCTTGAGGGCGACGTCCACCTGGCCCGCAAACACCTCTTTGATATAATCCTTTCGGGTCACCGTGCTAATATACCACTCTTCGATGTCTCGAATGCCCTTTGGGTCCTTGAGGCCCGGTGCCGGGACGTGCGCGATATCGCCCATCGCAGCGCCCGGAAGGCCCATCGTCACAGCAAGATCGGTATGGTTGAACAGCTCGTTGGCGTGACGCTCATGAAATGCCAGCTCTTCATCGGTTAAGAGCGTAAATTCCTCCAGGTTATCGTTCGGATCGAGCTTTGCCTCGTCGAGTGGCTTTTGGCGTATGATCGCATCAAAATAGAATCCGCCCTGAGGCATTCGCGCTGAGGGTGCGAACGATCCGTCTCCCTGCGGATACTGGACAATACTCCCGTCCGGTTCCGGCTCGGTATTGAATTTGCCGGGAACCAGGACGTTCGTGCCGTCGAACGTTCTCCAGGGCTTGAAGTCGGAATTCCCAAAGCCGAAATGAGTGCCCGTGGCCGGCAGTCTCACGACGTCAATCTCCAGCGCCGCCAGCAAGTCCATCGCCACCTCGCCCAGCATCTGATACGGCTCGTCGACCTTCACCGGCTCGCCCGGCTTATCCAAACCCAGCGCCTGACGCAAATTCGCGATGACACTGACGTGAGCTCCGCTGGTCACCGTCGCGCCCAAATCCACGGGAACACGATCAACCGGCTCGTAGCGAAGGGCGCGAAGCACCCGCTCGCGACCGCTTATCGGTGAGTTAGTATCAACACCACGACTCATACACATTCTCCTACAGCTTCATCAACTGTCTGTTTATACATAATCTTTGACACGTTCGAGTCTTCGTCTGAATGGATGGCCACTTCAAAGCCAAATGCAAAAATCAAAATGTAAAATTAAGGACGTCATCCGCCGAAGGCGGATTCCACAATTTTAATTTCTGATATTTGATTTTTTACTTTTCAGAGCCATCCCCGAAACCTTCGGCTTTGAGGCTGCCGCCCAAATAAGAGCCGACAACCAATAAATTCCTCTATGACAAACAAGGAGTCTTTCAATCTGTCGCCATTCTATCATTTCTTTGGAGTCATGACAAAGGTTGCGTTTTTGTCCAATAATTAATTAAGTGGCCCGTCGGCATTGACGATGGAACATGTGGAAGGATTGACAAATGGGCCCTTGATGGGGATAATGTTCTTATCCGCCCTCGATGAGGGCCTTTTTTGTGTTATTAATAAGAGTTTTGCAAAATTGAAGTTAGGCATACTTTTGGAAAGAAAAAATCTTGTTTCTTGATTTTTTCTTTCTAAAAAACCGATGTGTAATGTCGTGTGGGGCAACATGTTATGATCTGATCGCCGATTATTGTCAGAAAATCGTAAAATCGATTTTCTGAAATAATATATGCCTAACTTCAATTTTGCAAAAGTTCAGTTATGAACCTGTGAAAGGACAGATTATGAGAACGTGCTCTCTCAGCAAGGTCATTCTCCTTGGCCTGGCCATCGTCGTTATCGGCACCAACATGAATTGTCGAGAGAAAAGCCCCCGGGAAGAAGACGTTCGTCAGGCGGAACCGAATACCCCTTCCGAAACGGACGTGAACACCCCTTCCACAATCACGAGTAAAGATGTCGCCGTCATGGTGAACGGCGTCGAAATTAAAGAAAGCGCCGTTATGAATCTCATCGGGGCGCAACTTGCGAAGATCGACCAACAAAGCGCCAGTATTCCCTCCTCGGTCGCCGAACAATACAAGAAACAGCTCAGAGAACAGGCCCTGGAACAACTCATTCGCAGGCAACTGCTGGACGAGAAAATCAAAGAGTCCGACATCAAAATCACGGACGAAGACGTGACGAAAAAGATCGAAGAGATTGCATCCGATCAGAATATATCATTGGAAGAGTTCAAGAGAACGTTGGAACAAAACAACCAGGATTTTGACTCGGTGAAGGAGGACGTTCGAAAGCAATTGACGCGCAACAAGTTCATGGAAGCACAATGGGCCGGCAAGACGGATGCGACGGAAGAAGAGGCAAAAGAATATTACGAGGAGAACAAGAAACGCTTCGATGTTCCCGAACACATCCGGGTCAGTCATATTCTGATCCAATACGCACAGGACGATCCCAATGCCGATCCGAACGCGGCCCAGGCCAAGGCCAAAGCCAAAGCGCAGGATCTGCTTCAACAGGTCAAAGACGGGGCCGACTTTGCCGAATTAGCCAAAGCCCACTCGGATTGCCTGTCGGCGCCAAAAGGGGGCGACCTGGGGTTCTTCCCGCGCGGCTATTCAACGCCAAAATTCGAGAAGGTCGCCTTCGAGCTGGAAATCGGCGAGGTGAGCGACGTCGTGGAAACCGAATACGGATGCCACATCATCAAGGCGACGGGTCACGAAGACGCCTCCGTTGTTTCCTTTGAGCAGGCCAAAGACGATATTATCCAGGAATTGAAAGAGAAAAAGCGAACAGAATTTGCAGAGAAGTATATCAGCTCGCTCAAGGCGGAAGCCAAGATTGTCTTTCCGTTTAAGCTATGATCGTCTTTCCAAAACGCGCCGATAACGCTTCTAACCGGATCAGGATATACCCGTAAGAAGTGTTGCGGGATCGAGGTTCGCGGCTTCAATACCCTTGAAGTAATTCGCCGTGCCGACCTTGAGTTCGATCGTCGCCTCTTCATCGCAGACAATGATTCCTCTCGGGTGCATTTGCACGGCGCTGATGGTCCACATATGATTGACGCTTCCCTCAACGGCGTGCTGTACGGCGCGCGCCTTGTTGTGGCCGTTGACGATAATCAAGACTTGCTCGGCATCCATCACCGTTCCCACGCCCACCGTCAGGGCGGTTTTGGGGACCTTGTTCACGTCGCCGCCGAAGAAACGGGAATTGGCCACGATGGTGTCATACGTGAGCGTCTTGACGCGCGTCCGCGACGTCAACGATGAGCCGGGCTCGTTGAACGCGATGTGCCCGTCCGGGCCGATTCCGCCGAGAAAGAGCTTAATGCCGCCTAAGTCCTTGATCTTTTTCTCATACCCTTCGCATTCGGCTCCGAGATCCGGGGCATTACCGTTGAGGATATTGACGTTCTCTTTTTTGACGTTCACGTGGCTGAACAAATTGTTCCACATGAATGAATAATAACTCTCCGGGTGATCCTCGGGAATGTTGACATATTCATCCATATTGAAGGTAACCACATGCTCGAAGGATATTTTTCCCTTCTTGTTGAGCTGCACCAACTCTTTGTACGCCCCCAGCGGCGATGAGCCTGTGGGAAGGCCCAGCACGAAAGGATTGGACTTGCTCGGCCCAAATTCATTGATGGTCCTGGTGATATAATTCGCAGTCCACTTGGCCGCCGTATCATAATCCGGTTCAATAATCACTCTCATAACTTCTCTGCTCCTGGATATATTCAAAATGTTAATCAGACCCTAAAACAGACGCCGCCGGATAATACATTAATTATCCAAGTTCTGCAAAACTAAATCTAAGAACATTCACGCTGACGCAATGTTTCCAGTCGACCGATAAGATCATCGCCCATGACGTTTTTTCGCACGATGTGCTCCTCGATTTCCTGAACAAAGCTGTTGCCTTCGAAGGTTCCTCTGACCTGCTGGAAATCGACTTCCTTCGATTGCCCGCCCCCATCGAGCCCGTATCCGGTTTGAGCCGTGGCGGTGAATTCCTTCCGAGCATCGGCCCGTAACATCCGGTCGAGCTCCACAACCGCCTTTTTCCACCTCGATGTCAGTTCAATGATATCCTCAGGTGTGATCTCATCTATCCTTTTGTTCAAGATGCCCTCAAGGACATTAACCTCCCAGGTCCACTCATATTCCGGGTAACTCTCATAGATGGAACGAAAACGGTCCTCCACCTGCTGCAAAGAACTCAACGTTCCGTTTTCGATATCCAAGAGCATTTGTTGTATGGCCTCTTCCGGCGCCAACAAGCCCGCCAGGTCCACCCAATGGCCCGGACCGACGGGAGTCTGCGGCTTTAAGGCGGCTCGAAGCTCATCGATATGTGTGAATTGCTTGTTTTCCAACCGTTTAATCAGACAATTACCGAGGAATTTGTCGATACCCATCTGGTATAGCATCACGCCGCGATCCAACGACGAATTCTTGATCTTGACACTATGGTACGTGAAGTATTCGGACGTTTCGCCGGATGTCATCTTAAGCCTGTGGAGCAAATCCCGGCCATTTATCATCTTCTGGATCGTATATGGACTGAGGAGTTTGAAATTGATGAGGTCCAATTTTCGGGGGGCTTTGCGCCTGTCGCGCTTCGGCCATTTTCGGGCATCCCGAACCGTGCCGACACTGCGCAAATTCACACCGGGGACTAAAATGCTTTCATCCTCGTGTTCGATGAGATACGAGAAAGGCAAATCCGACGTATCCGAGTTTCTGTAATGCCGGCCCATCACAACGGTAAACGCCCCGACCTTTGCCGGCCAGAGGATATAAGAATCGCTGGCGGTTTTGGACCCGCGCTCGACGATGCCCTGATGAACGGGACCGAGCTTATACATATGATTGCTCTGGTTCGTGCCGCTGCCGGCGTTCAAAAAAGAGAACAAGCCGGAAATCAACAGCGTGGACTTGTGATGTGTCACGGTGTACGGCCCGGCGAAGATCGAGCAGGCTTCGCCATGAAAGCCGCCGCAATTAGCGAAGAACACCGAGTTCTCCGCCGAATACTGCCTCGACAGCACGGTTCCCTGTCCGATGAAACACTTATAAATAATCGTCCCGTCTTTGATGCTGGAGCCGCTGCTGAAGATAAAATCTTCCGCGAAGACACCGGGTCCGATATAAACCGGATCTTCAAGGCAACTATTGACCGAGCCGTTCTCTAACTTATTAACGCCCTCGATCAACCCGGCCGGACCGACTTTGACGTTCTTGATGATTCGGCAGTTCGTCAACCTGGCGCCCCTGCCGACCAAACCCATAGAATCTTTCACCGATGCCGCATAGTCTGCTACCATGGCTTTCAGCTTTTCAACAACGTTGGGTCGATGCCGATAAAATGCGATGTAATAAGCCGTATGAGCGGATAAATGATCGTAGATGGGTATCTCTCTTCCACTGGCTTCATTCACGACTGAAACCGCCGTCCCATTGCCGAAACTGCTTTGTTGCTCCACCGCAAGTAAATCGATATTGTCGATCACCGCATCTGCCTCAATGACATAATTGGCGATATAATTTTTGACCCGGTTGATATAAACGTTGTCCCCGATCGTACAATTATGAATCGTCGCGTCACTGATCCCGGCCGGTTTGACAAAACCGCCGAAGAAAGAGATCTGTTTCTCAAAGGCGCCTAACGTTACATCTCCCGAGAAGTGCGTCGTTCGAACCGTTTCCGCATTGAAACGCTCGGCCACGCGAATCCTCGACCAGTCATCGCTATGACAGCCTTGATTTTTCATCAGCGTGATTTCGTCATCCGTTAGCGTACGAACGTGTCCTTCAAGTCGATTAGATTCTGATGTCATTGTGTCGATCCTTTCAGTTCGCAGAGCATTCGGTCGATCCTGCACCGTACACGATTCTTCATCAATCCGCGCTCCGTAAGACTGAATACTACAATCCGCCATTTGACAAATCAACACATTTGTAACAGGTGATTTGTTAAGTTAAAAGTGTTCTATCGTGTCGAGATTGGATTCGGGAGTGCTAAAGTGTATAAAATGAATTTCATTTAGACACTTTAGTCACTTTAACTTAAGTAAATTTCCATCGATGTTTTGTGGAATTATCACGAAATTTTATAGTTATCCGTTGGCAGGTGCCGATGTTTAAGATATAGTTGATACTTTAGGGAAAGATGGTAAAGTACACGTTTCCAGGGACGGGGCTATGCCAAATCAGGCAAGAGTGGTAAAAGTTTTAGTAACGCTTCTGGCATCCATGACAATCGGGGCGATCGTCCTGATGGCCCTGGGTCATAATCCCCCTTCCGCCGGGCCGTTCTCCCTGTGGTCCTATCAGAG
>Ga0272442_10005490_pt1 | contig 16923 bp, 20 predicted proteins | sample SSMForm2O_FD_200262 | JGI IMG/M metagenome (GOLD analysis project Ga0272442, IMG submission 200262) | Marine sediment archaeal communities from Little Sippewissett salt marsh, Falmouth, MA, United States - SSM-Form-2O | ecosystem: Environmental > Aquatic > Marine > Wetlands > Sediment ... | reverse complement strand
TTTCAGATTTAGTGTCGCCGCAGCCTACAACCCATATGAAGATCTCTACTTCGAGCCTTCTGTATGGATTATGATCGACAACGCTGAAGATACATGGGCTTGGTGGAGATTGACTACGACCTACACTCTATCCGAGGATCTGGATATGATAGGATTCTACGAGGACAGTACTAGAAGCGACCCGCAGTTCATGCTTGGACTGGGGCACTCATTCTAACTAGGCCTTCCCTGCACTACCTCCTAAGACCGTCCCCACTCGGGGACGGTCCAGGGGGTGGGATAACATTGTGGAGAACAACATGAGAATACTTATACCAGAGGATAGCCAAAACATGGTTTTTGGACTAGACTATACAGCCGATGAAGATGGTGTCGTAAGGTTTAGAACACCCGCAGAAAAGTTGGTCTGCAAGATAGTTGCCGGGCTGATATTTGTAACACTGCTAGGTCTTCTAGCCTTCGCAGCGACATTCTTCATCGCCGGACCACTTACCATGCTAGCGCTATAAACCAAAGTATGTCACGTTTATACAAAGACGGAAGAGACACCCCCGGTGGTGGAACAGACTCATCCATGACAGGTGCAAAATCAGCACTCATGATTCGCATGCCTCAGGAGCTCAAAGATGCCCTATTAAAAGAGGCTCGCAAAGCAAAGAGAAGTATGAACAACTATGTCTGCTGGCTCCTGGACAAGGCTCTGAAGAGCAAAGAGAAAGTAAAGTCAACAACTTCCGAATCAGCTGAAGAACAACAGGACGAGGAAGAACCAGAGGATGAAGGATAGATACATTATTTGCCTGCCCATTGTTAGATATAATACAATCTACCAGCGTACGCAGCAACTAATGAAACAGCTAGGCAAATTCGGTAAGGTTTTCTACCTTAACCCACATAAGACTACGTCCCAACTTATTGTATCTGGTACTCCAGATCATAACGTATTTGATGTATCCATATCATGCTCGCCCTACTTTCACTTGACTCGTCAAAAGCCCTCACAACAGTTCAGATCAGTTTCAACAGACATATCTCTTGAATGTTCGAGAGCAGCAAGTGACATAGCCAGCCTAATACCCGCTGACTCGGAAGTCCTGCTATATATTAGTGCTCCATACTGGCGAAAGATAGCTCTTAAACTGATAGCCAACTTGGAAATGAAGGCTTGTACTACGTCCCTAGTATATGATATCCTAGATAGCGTCGTACATTTTAAGGATCTTGCTCCACATACCGACAAGCTTATCGATGATCAGCTAATTCTATGTAATGAAGCCAACTTAGTAACCTATACAGCCAAAGCGATGGCAGACTGTTCACCGGTACATGATTTCCAAAATTGCCTATATCTGCCTAATGCTTGCAACCCAGAAGACTGGACATTTTCTTCTACTATCCCTCATATTAATACTCCACATAACGTTATTATAGGCTACTTTGGCACAATAGCCCACTGGTTCAACATAGATCTTGTTAATGAAGTCGCTGATAGTGGCTTAATATCAAAAATCCAGCTTATAGGACCAGTAACAGAAGGGGCCCTTGATAATCATACTCTCTCCAGCAAGATAGAACTTCTAGGTGTGCGCAAGCATTATGAGATAGACCAGATTGCATCACATTGGTCCTGTGGTCTCATCCCATTCGAGGATATGGAGCTTACCCAGTTTACTAACCCTGTCAAGCTATATGAGTATATGGCACTAGGGCTACCTGTAGTAACTACTCCCCTAAGTGAAATACTGCACGTATTCCAGACATCATACAAGCCAGAAAGTCTTTATGACCCTCCACCAGCAGGTCCATTTAGAGTTAAAGTCGTAAATGCAATACTAAATGATTCTACTGAACAAAGATTAGAAAGAAGAGAGTGGGCTACCACACAGACATGGGAGAAGCGTGTAAACAGTATGCTTAATAGTCTACCATTGGAGTGGAAATATGACTGATGACTTCAAGCTTCCCATACCACCAGATGACAAATTCACTGTAACAAAGTGCAATCCTATCGAACGCGAACAGTGCAAAATATATCAGAATGAGTTAAGATACCTGAAAGATATCCAGCTCGAGCAAATTCGTAATAGAGATGAAGACTCTAGAGATATAGGCTTTAGCGGCATGGAGCGTAATACTAACCAGACTATCATAGACCTATGTAAGAAACCTAGTACTATCCCCAAGTCCTGCCCAAAGATAGCTGAGCACACTTGGATGCACAATATGGAGCAGTTTACCGTAGTGCTAGAAGAGATCACAGGCACAGACTACGAGCTCGAAGCTGAGAAAATTCGCCACGCATTCCGAGACGTACCTAAAGTAGACGAACTCATAATAGAAAGACTTGATGCAATCCAGAACTCATACCGCAACCTTCCAGATGAAGAAGAGATTATGAGAAAACTCAGACTCACGGGAATGTCTGAAGAAAAGATCATCGAGGAACTCAGTAATATTAGGGAGAGGGCAGTAACAAATAGTGTACTAACATGGCACTTCAGATTTGGTATAAGATGTCCCAACTGTACCAAGGGAGAAATAGATCCAGAGACAAAGAGATGTCAAATATGCCAGATACCCTATCAGTACTCAATAAAGAGAACATTAGAGATGCTGCGCCAAAAGGAAGACTCGGAAGGACGGTAGTAATCATTCCAGAGTATGGGCAAGAGCACCTTACAGAACTGTGCGTGAAGAGCATATACGAGAGTACTTCTCCACCCGCAGCACTTGAAATGTTCGATACAGCTGCCCCCCACATAATTGTCGGTGATGATGGCTGGCTAGATATTGACGCACCTCTAGATAGATCTGGTTATAGAAGAATACATTTCCCAACAAACCTGCAATTTGCAGGCAATACTAACAGGACTGTAAACTGCATCCTCAAAGAGATAAATAATGTCGAGACGCTGGTAATAGTTAATACAGACGTGCAATTTACTGACCACTCATTGGAACGAATAGTGTCTACATCTCAAACGCTCGATGCAATTGTAGGTCCAGCCATTATCGTACCTCCAAGATTCATACGTGACGAGTATGGAAGGCACAAGCAAATGTTCAGCCCACTTGGGTATGCAACATTTACTACTGATATAGAGTCGCTCAGTTCGATAAGCGGTTGTTGTATGGCTGTTCCTGCGAAATGGTGGACCTCTGTCGGCGGCTTTGACAGTGATAACTTTAAGGCCTTTTACGAAGATGACGATCTGTGCGTACGAGCTCACATATCAGGATTAGACGTACTAGTAGACTTCACTGCCCTAGTGCTCCATGAAGTCAATCAAACTATGAGAAGTGTCCCCAACAAAAAGGACCTCATACACAACTCTAAGAACGCATTCGCAGCAAAATGGCCGGAGATTACACAAGACTACTCAGGTAGGTATTATATACCACCTACACTAAACGAATATGACAGACGAATCAAAAGATACCACAGACAAGAAGAACTCAATTGTAGAGAACAATGAGACCGATTCTTCCTGGGCTAGAGCTGAAGAGCATATATCAAAAGTTACATGCGACAGCGCATATGATACTATAGTAAGTGCTATGGTAGACTATGATCCCAAAGACAGATATAACCTATTCGCAAGAAGTAAAGGCTCAGGGAAGCTGCTCAACCTGAATCCTGACATGTCACTCAGACTTCATCGAGGGCCACCACTTCCACAACATATCCAAAACCATGTAAGCAAATGTGACTTCTGCCAAGCGCTAATTAAGCAGCTATCTAACCTAAACCTAGCGAAGGGTCAACTAGCAATAGCATCTAATCTCAGCCATAAGAAATCATCATATTGTTCTAACCCCAAGCTAGCAAGAATACTCAAAGAGTCTGGCTGGAAGCCTCGCCGCGACAGATTTAAAGGTACTCCATCAGAGATAATCGAGGGGATGGTAAGAGATGCTAGTCAGTATATAAAACCTAGCGACCACGCAGAATTCATAACAAGGAAAGCCAAGTTTATCAAACACGTACTAGGTCTCATAGGACATTCACAGCCCAAAGCTGAAGATGGATCAGTAAGCATCACCGATATAGAATTTCTACAGGCCATGGCCAAAGGTAAAGCTATATCAATTGTTGCAGATCCGTGGTTTATACTAGCACCAAGACCACCAAACATCCGAGCTCTAGCTGGAAAAGAATAAATGTTACGTATCCTTGACGACATAACTGCACTAATCAAACATCTTGCTAGCAGGCAAGATGTTGAAGCATTAGCATGGTATAGTAATATAGACCATGCAGGTCTAACTAACATAGCTATTGCTTTCCTTACAGCATCGAATCTCTACGAAATATGGGAACATTCTGAAGATGGCTTTCATATGACAGCACAGAGAGACTCTACAGAGTTCCCTCCCGCAGAGAATTTCAGCAAGTCACTCGCTAACACCAGATATGACGATACTCCGTATGTTCTCATATGTGGTATACCAAAAACCAGACTGGACAGAATGGAGCTAACTATACGTGTAGGCGACCATATATCAAGCCTATTCAAAAGTACAATATTTACCGGCAGTGAGACACTCTGGGACACAAGTGTTGCCCCTGTTACTCATCATGCTGCTGGAGGTTATGTATATACATCAGGAATGCCATTCTTCGCTAAGAGCGAGGCTGGCTGGGCCTGGAGCGCCGGCTCACCTATCAAGAGAGCCGGTATATTAACTTACATGGAGGAAACATGAGCATTAGCCAAAAGCCACCGCCAGTACCCCTTTTACTAGCATCAGACTTTGACGCTTTCCTTACTTCAATCAGTAGAAAGTTCGCATATGGTACTATCACTGAAGAGATAGAGACTACCGTCATAGGCACGGCTTCCAAGATCGGAGCAGAAGTAGCCATGGCAAACTTCGACGGAGAGGCTATCATATCAAGATCTGACATAGTAGAAAGTGACGAAGACTCAAGACTTGGTGTACCAGTCATCATAAGTAGTGTCTCTGACATAGACAAAGATGGAAAATGTCAGATAACACTACAGATTCATGATGTGGGACCAAACATATTACTGATAGATACAATTGATCGCCTTCCAGATCCTGAAGATCCATCAGTATATATGCTGAAGACATCTTCTACTACATATACCTCACCACAACTATTTACTCCGGAAGAGCTGGCTACAGCAATCCGGAAGGTTCTTGATGCGGCAGATAAATATATTGCCGTAGAGGGGCCTATTAGCCTAGAATTGCTAAACGGGCCGCTCCAGGTTTACGCAAGCCAAGATCCTATTGAGGACGTATATAATAGAGCTACAGCTGCGTCAGATATGACATCCTATGCATCATTAGTCGTTGCACTTACGTCAGCAGTCCATACTCTGGCACTCAGCGCTTCTCTCAATGGCTACCTCAAAAGGAAAGACCTTATTAATATCATCAACCAGAAGGACTTTATTGCCAAGACTAACGTATTAGCTACTACCCTTGAAGAAGTAGCAGATGGTATAATAATGTCAGAGGACAGCTCGATGGAAGATATTATAGCAGAGATTGCTAGCGAGCAGGGCAAAATGAGAGCTCGTCGCGCTATCCACAAACTTCAGGCAGACCTGGGGGATGAGGGTAGCGACGAAATGGTTGCAGAAAAGTATGAGGAGCGCCTCGCAGAGCTGAAGAAAACAGGAGCAATATCGGAAGAGTCCGCAAAAGTACTTGATAGAGCTATTGCCAGATTTACTGCCTCTTCTCCTATGTCCCAGGATAAAGATGTACAGAGAACATATCTAGACTTCGTACTCTTGGATCTTCCATGGAACAAAATGGCAGAAGAGCGAGACGACTTCTCAGAAGTCGAGAGGATTCTCGAGATCTCACATCATGGGCTAAGCGATCCTAAAAGAGCCATCATGCATTATCTTGCTGCCAGAAGGCTTTGCGATAGCAAAGACAGAAATCAGAAATCTGCAGCTATCCTTCTAGTTGGACCTCCAGGCATAGGTAAAACCTCACTGGCCAAAGCCGTAGGCGACGCGCTTGGAAGACCTACTGTCAGAATTAGCCTTGGCGGCGTCCACGATGAGAGTAAGATTCGTGGTCATAGGCGTACATATGTTGGGGCAATGCCTGGCGATATTATGGATGGCATATCAAGAGCAGAAGCTAGCAACTGCGTATTCGTAATAGACGAGGCAGACAAGACTACAACATCCAGTCATGGCAATCCTCAGGATGCTCTACTAGAAGTTATAGATCCAGAACAGAACAACCAGTTTAAAGATCATTATGTCGACGTGAAATACGATCTCTCGAACATATTATTCATTCTCACAGCTAATAGCCTGCAGCAGATTTCTCCACCACTCATCGACCGATGCGAGGTTATAGAACTTCATTCATATACTGCACAAGAGAAAAAAGCTATAGCTAAGGAGTATCTGATACCACGTCAGATTCACAACTCCGGTCTAGACGAAGACGATGCAGAATTCTCTGATGATATGATAAACTTCATAATCGAATCATACACCAGCGAACCAGGAGTCCGAGGACTTGAGCGAAGTATAGGAAACATCTGCAAGAATATAGCAACACTCAAACTCAAGGACTCGTCAGGATTCAAGAAAGTGCTTGTCACATCAAATTTCATCCTTGAGGAACTTGGCCCACCTCAGTATACACAGACATCCATGATCCAAGACATACTTGAAAGTACTCCTGGTACTGCTAATTATATGGCTTGGACAAACAATGGAGGGAAGATAGGCCAGCTCCAAGTTCAGAACAACTTCGAACCAGAAGCAAAGACAGATTCTATCACAGGCAATCTCAAAGATGTCATGAAAGAATCAGTATCAGTTGCCAAACATGCTGCATGGCAGTATATAAAGGATAGCAGTACAGAATTAACAGGATCAAGCCCTACCAGCCCATCGAATTTTCCCGAGCCTATTCATATCCACTTTTGTGAGGGAGCTATACCAAAAGATGGCCCATCGGCCGGTGTCCCCATCGCAATGGCTACAGTAAGTCATTATAAGAACAGACCTCTCAGAAAAGATGTAGCCGCGACAGGTGAAGTATCTTTAGATGGTACAATTACCAAGATAGGCGGAGTACGAGAGAAAGTTACTGCTGCTGCTGCTTACGGCATCAAGCAAATCTATCTGCCCATAGAAAACAAGGCTGACTTCGAAGATATTCCAGAAGAGATACGTAACATGGTAGATGTCAACTACATCAAGCATATATCCGAACTCTTCCCGAACGTATTTTCATCAACTGGGAAAGGAGGCGATGACTAATCAAAACGATAGTCAAAACTAGTACAGATGGTATCATAGCAGCAGCTACCTGCCCTATGAAATACTGGAACTTTCGCTGCACTAAATCTATACCAAACATATATACTACAACGACCACACTTATGCTATGTTTGAGACATGCAGCAAGGAAATACTGGCTGAAATGGAAAACTAGCAGGAAGCAACCAAGTCTTACAACAATGCACAAAATCTTCAGTGCAGTATTCGCACAAGAATATGCTCATATTTCCAAAGTAGACGAAGTTCTACGTAGAGCAAAACCTATGCTAAATAAGTTTGTCAATGAGCATCCCCAAATAGATCCGCTACTTATTGGCACTTCCTTCGAAACTCCATTTCCAGTACCAAAAGCAAGCATTATTGTCAGAGACTCCATAGATCTTGTATACAAAAGTCGCAGAGGCACAGAAAATATCCTTATCATAGCTAACGGATCAGAGCATGACATGAGTATGATATGCCCTACTGTAGCCTATATAGGCTACCAAAGTATAAAGCAAAGTAGTCCATACACAGTGAAAATGTTCAGTGAGAAGAAAGGGTTCACAAATATTAAAATAGGAGACAAGCATCTAAATTCACTTGTAGAGGCGTCCAATCTACTATCTATATTACACGACAGTAAGAACAAGGCTAAGCATGTGGGTCTTGCTTGTGCTGCTTGTCCATATAAGTCACGCTGCTGGAGATAATAATGAATAGGTCAGGACTGACAGTTACAGAAGTGAAGCAACTCCTTGATGAGATCAAGGCTCTGACAGCTATAGATATTAGATATGCCCCATTGCATAGGAAGTACCCAGACGAGGCGACAAACTCCTGGGTAAAGTGTCAGAAATGCAGAAAACACATTACAAACGCCTATAACATCGGCGCAAGAGTCGATACTATCTACAACATGCAGCATAGAATATGCTCATGCCCACACTGTGGGCAACTACTACTTGTAGGATAACGACGTCATGGAATGGATACCTTGTATAGCCGTACTTACAATAGCAAGACTAATACTCCGTATCTTTGGAGTTAGGATTTAAACATGACCAATATGACACAGTATGATATACCACTTCTCGTAGAAAAGCCTATAAAGGAGGCAACGCAGACAGCTATAGCTCTTTGCCTCCATACTCCAATACATCTACAAGATTTGCAACCATTCATCGTCTCATCCGTAACCATCTCAAATACTGACTACTTAGAAATTGCCACTATAAGCGGTGTAAGCGAAAGACTTGGTAAATTCGTAGTAATCATTACTGGAATGGCCTTGCAAGATGAGAAACTCAAGGATGTAACAGCACACCATACTATCACAGTGCTCAGCGGATTTAAATGTAACGTAGCACTAAGATTCATTACAGATGTATTCTGTATGGCAATTGCAGGGGTACTAGCATCATCACCAGTAGAAACATTCAGTCTGGTAGTAGATAAATGTTTTCCGGTAAACCTACTTGACTGTGTTGACGATCCATTAAACCTGATAGAAGATTTTGTGGACAGGTATATAAGTAGAGTCAAACCAGATCTTGACAACATCCTTGACTCTATATCAGATCCACCAGAATGCGATCTTGATGATCAGCTTGCAATACTCAAGATCAAGGCCTGTATGGAACATGACTGTCCCAACAAGTGCAGTACTGAATGTATATGCAACTCCAGCACTTCCGAATCCTTATGGATGTCGGAGATACTCGACATAGGAAGTAAGCACATTATGCCAATAACCTCAATTATAGAGGTCAAAGCAGAACGTATAGAAGGACCAGAAGAACCACTTGACAAGGATCCTAAGAAGTTTGCCAAGCTACTGAAACCAAAGACTACGACTACTGGAGACGCGCTATGACAAAGCGGATAGCACTAATAGATTCCATCGGCTGCATCTTCAATATCAGATTGTGGATGAATGAATGCCTCGCAATGTCCAACCACATCAGAGGCGATTCGCTAATCAAGAAGGAGTTTGAGCAGCTGACTGCCCCAAGATTCATCGATAACTATGTTGGCTCCATCCATCCTACGCCATCAAGTGACAAGGCAGTATTGAATGGCTTACTACGCCAACGTTCACCGGCTGGAATATATCTAGTCGAGGGTGCAAAGCAAGCACTCGAGACAATAGTAGCATCAGGCATTACCCCAATCGTAGTTATCCCAGCGGGATATACATATAATAAACTACGATTACAGTGCATATCCAGAGGATTGCAATGTCTAACCCAACCATACAGACACGCATCGCGTAAGTACGCAGAATACGTATTATCTGATGAAGGGAACTACGCAATCGAGTTTATCATAGACGATTCCAGACTTACAGCAACATCGCTCAAAGATAAGGGTCATCCAGCAATACTACTTAATATGCCATGGAATAGCGGAGATTGTACAGCACCAAGAATTTCCAGCTGGAGTAGTATAACAGAGATATTGGAATCTGAATCATATGGAACAACTAAATCTGATACATCAGTGTAAGAAGCAGATAGACACATGGTATGAAGTAAGTATATATCTGCAATACTGGAGACAATATATCCTCAGGTTGAATGTCTTCGACGCGGTATCCTATACCAGAAACAACAATGTTGCTATAATAAAAGCGACATCAGAAAAGCTTCCATCAATAAACATGAAGTTTGGGTACAAAAGGGTAGATACACACTGGGAATTCTTCTATGAAGATAAACACACAAAAAGCAGTGTTTCCTATACAGAGCTTTGCCAGGATCGAAAAAGTCATCAGAGGAGAGTGCCTTCCCGATCCACTATTCACTAGAGCAGCTGTAGATGAGGAGCTAAACAGAGTGTGCTCAGACCTAGCAAACATACATCTCAATTCACAATACTATGCTCAAGGAACCTGTATAAATATATCAGACTCAGAATGGAGAATTATTGCACTATTCTCAGCAAGACCAAGCTACAACGATAGCGTATACATTCTAGGCTACAAACTCTACACCATTGAAAAAACAGGTATGACTCACCTAGTTGACATGCTAAGAAGTCACCATCCACCAATATCAAATAGAACAGTCTGGCTACCCATACTAATATCCTACAACATACTACATGACTTCCACACAGAAATTAGAAAAATCATGGATAGACTTCCTCAATCACTTACGCTAACACTTAACCTTCCCCACATTCTCCACACTAGTAGTACAATATGTGAACGTGGATTCCGTCCTATCGACAAGCTTGAAATATATGATAATATGAGAGGTGACACAGAATGAAGAAACAAAGATACCGATACTCTAAGGTCTCATATGTAGAATCCCCTTCTACGCAACATACTGTCGGAGTCATCATACAAGCGGTAGAACATGATCATACAGGACACTGCCTATGCAAGTTTCGTGAAGACAGGCCATTCACTAATAAGATTGTGGCCACCAGATTTGTAAACCAGCCTCCTGATGTTAATTACACATATGGTGAAATACTACTCCCAGCAGCAGAAAGACTCAATGACACGCTTGCAGTAGACATGCGAGTTAGAGTAATAGACGAGGCCCTAGTAGCAGAAGGTAGAAGTCAAGAGGACTCGGTGGTAATCTCAGTCATTAAGACTGGCGATCCAGCACTTCTTAACGAACTAAGGAATGGCCAGCCCCGCCAAGACTCATACGATCCCGAGTCACCATATGTATACCCATACTTCGAATTTAGCGAATGGGAAAATCTAGCATCCAAGGATCATATTACGATCGTATTAGGAGACTTGGTAAAGGAGATTGAGAAAGATGCCCAGTAGTATGAAACCATCTACGAATCTCACATACCACGAGGCGGTCAATAGAATTACTCCAGGTCCGCATCGTCTGATGGTCATTATACTACCAGAAGAAGAGACATCAGAGTCCTCACTACTGGAAATTCCAGAGAGCATTAAAGCTAACCCAACTCTAGAGATCCGCACATGCGAGATTCTCAAAGTAGGTAAAAGAATCACGATGGACGTCTCACCAGGAGATAAAACTATGGTCATATATAGACCCACCCAGAAGTTGTGGGATACGTTCACCACTACAGACGGTCACGACATAGTGTTTATTCCTGAAGAGCTAATAGTAGGTGCAACATGGAATTAACCACTACTATACTAGCATTTAATATAGTATATAATACTATATCTTGTAGTATGCCCCTTTCCTCGCTACCAAAAACGCTGTTAGACAAGAAAACTACAGAGCTAGAGAATAATGACATTGTAGTAGTTGGAATACTATCTTTATGTGGTATACTATACTACGCAGCCAAGATTGCTATTATATCTCAAATAATGGTCTCACACGAATTTCTTACATTCTGCGTAATAATCTTATTGTGGTATGGTCTTATGGGAGGATGTAATATCTATGCCATGAGACATGAGGGAACCAAAGCAGAATTAATTGCAGCAGCAATAGGCCGAACAGGATTCATAGCCGATGCAGTATTTACACTATGGATTCTCCATGATATCATTAATGTCGTATAAACAGGATAATACAATGGATAATGAAACTTTCCCACTTAGACTAGATGGATTTGTTCATATCAACGATCCACTAGATATTGACACTTTATCAGATATGTATATAGACAGCCCAAAGGTTGGCTACACAGTTATATCTTCCAGCTCACCTGCTCTCTTAGAAGATGCAAGCGCAAGGCTTCATAAAGAAGCAGATGTAGTAGTACAGGGCGTTCTGGAAATATTCCCCGGGACGGTAGCTGATGACATAATAACTACCACATCACTGAAGGGAATACATATAGACTTCCATAACTATAACGAGGAAGATCTCAAATCTATCGGAGATCTTGCCATAAAATGCAAAGCTGTCAACCTACTCGTATATATTAGCAATATGAGCTGGAAAACGTTCACGAAGCTGCTAGACGACTATCAAGCTCAGGCAACCTTCGTATATATCATACCAAGTGATAATATAGAAGATACACTGAAGAGTATCCAAGATAGGCTAAGTGCTGACAGCCAGCAAATCAAGGCTGGACAGCTGCCCCCTATATTTACAGTTATGGGTATGTATGATTTGCATCATAACACAACTACTGTAAAGTGGCTAGCTCAGAACATCCCATCTATGCTAGAGACTATGGGAGTAGGTTCTATAGAACCAATCGAGCTATCCTCTACAACACGTGAGCTATTTATACTAGAGCGTCATGATACAGCACTAGGAGTAGACACTTCCATCTTAGGAACCCAGTACCTTACCTACCTTCTTAGACAGTTCATCAAGATGGCGAACTGGATATCTGACTAGAAGACTAACACCAGGAGAATATGAGATGCCCCCAAAATCGGTAAACGACATATTATCAACAAGGATTAAGACTGCAAAGAATGCCAAAGAAGATCTACAGAATGGCATCAAATGCAAAGTAGACAAATGCGAGTTTCGCGGTAAGCCTAATGAAAGCATCTACGATCATGTTATCAAGGAGCATAATCTACATCCTGCTACGTATATTAAGCATTATGCTCCTGAACTGACAGAGGAGACAGCTCTAGGCCCATTTAATAGAGATTCAAGCAACTATATACTTATTGGCGGATACCTTATCAATAAGGTAGACACCAAAGGTATGCCAGTAGAGGGAACGAACCGTCTTGTGACCTGGCCACATCCCGTAGACTTCAAATTCGATGAAGCTTCCATTCCAGTTATTGGAAAAGTACTCTCATCCAACGCCAGATCACTCCTTCTAGAAGGAGAAACCGGCACCGGGAAAACAGCCATGGCAAGATACATTGCATCTACTACACATGGAAGAGGTCAGCCATTCTTCAGAATTAACCTAGATGGGGGAGCCACAGTCGATCAGATCCTAGGTAAACCTACTCTAAAAGATGGAACAGTTATGTGGACAGATGGTGACCTTATCACTGCCATGAGAATCGGGGGACTGGTAGTACTTGATGAGATCAGTGCCGCACGCCCAGAAATGCTATTCGCACTCTACTCTCTGCTAGATGACGATCACATGATCGTGCTGAAAGATAAAGAGGACTGTGAAGTTGTTAGACCACATCCAGATTTCAGACTGATTGCTACTACCAACCCAAGATACGGCGACGTTAACTACACAGGTGTTAAGGAACTTAATCCAGCCCTCAAGGACAGATTTGAGCCCATCATCATCAGATATATGCATCCGGATGATGAGACAGAGTATGTATCAGCAGTAACAGGTGCACCAAGCCAAGTCGTCCACGAGCTGGTTAGTCTAGCCAACAAGGTCAGGAATAAAGAAGTATCTGTATATGCCACCTTTTCAACTAGGCTAGTAATGGATCTTGCCGAGTGGTCTCATGACAAACCTGTCTACGACATTGCTTCTGTACTACTTCCAGGAAAAATGGGACAGGAAGAAGGATCAAAAATCCTCAAGCTTATGGCCGGTGTACCAGAATTCAGAGATGCTATGCAAACAGACACAACACGAAGGCGTAGACGAAAGCATACAACAGCAGACGAGACCAAGATCACCGACGAACACGAAGAATAAGACTACTACGCAGGAGAGTAAAGATGAAGAAAATGACAGATCATAGGAGAGATAATAGTCATGTCTGAAGACGACAAAGAAACCATTCTTGACGGCCTCGACAAAATCCACGAAGCTCTAACTGGAGATGTAATGGATGAGGAAACATTCGACGCTGCTGAAGAGGCTACGTCAGAGCCCGACGTAGAAGAGGATGCTATAGAGGCTAATTGGGAACCTTATGCACCACCTGAAGAATGGGAAGAATGCTATGATCTGTATCAGGAATACAAAAACGATCCCATTACAGATGAGGCAAGATGGCCCAATATGGGATCATCCTTGATAACACTCGAGCTTATAAGATGGCTAGCATCAGCTGCTACAGGCGATCGGACAGTTGCAAAAGATATCTCCGTCGCAGTTCCAAAGGTAGATATATCAAAAGCGATCTACTTTGATAATAAAGGTTCACGCGAGCAAATTGTAATGCTGAGAGATGGCATTGCTATTAGAAGTGCTACAATGTGCAGATACCTAACTATGGGTAAAAGAGCTAAGACTAGCAAAGACGACCAGTCGAGCTATATGTATATTATGAGCGAGCGCATCGGCATCTCAAGTCACATTAAAAGATATATAGAGTCTTGCTCACTGAGTGAGCAGCTCACTAAAGAGCAGAAGGGAGCTTTATCACAAGTAGCTGACAGTCTCTGGGCTGCAGCCGAAGCAGAGCGGGCCATTACAAGCCTCAGTCCCTATCTTCTTATTACCCCTCAAACAACATATGCAGCAGATGTACATGCCAGAACAAAGTATAACATGATAAAAGATGCCGGCCTCGTCACTGACGATGGATACATCATTGATAATGCCTCTAAAGTAGCATCAGCAGACCCTCTAGATAATACTATAGCAAAACTTGTAGATAACAAACTGTTCAGGTTTGAGACATACCTCCGTGACGTCATTGCTGAAACCTCACGTCAATCTTTCCCATTGAGAGAGACAGATGACATTACCAGAGCAGTAGAGAAACATATCGACAAGCTTGAAGACTTTATAGCATCACTTGGCAAATCTTCCTCACATGTTGACGCATTCATGAATTTCTTTATCTCTGCTGTAGCTGAGATTAAACTAGATAGTACAGACATCGACTCATATAAACAAGCAATGGCCGACGCTTCTCAGGAGCTAGCGCAGAGGATTGCGGAGGCAATGTCAAGCCAAATAGAGTCAATGATGAATAGCGGCAGTGGTGGAAGACCAAGTACGACTACTATTGATAAAGCAAGCAAAGAAGCTGCCAAAAAACTTATGCAAGGTGTAGACGACTGGGAAAGTTCAGGAGAAGACAGCAAATCAGCAACAAGGACTACGCACTCTGGAGATAGTGATACTGACGAAGCTAAAGCCTCAGCATCAGATCAGGAAGATATGGACGACGGACGTAATCCCGCAGCCGCCGGCGGCGGAGAAATGGGGAATCGCAATGAAGGTCTGCAGAATGACTTTGAATGGACAGGTCCAGATCTAACAATCAAGCCAGACCATAGCTCCAGCGAGTTAATGCTCATACCCAAGATCTCTTCACCAGGCGTAGCCGATTCTATCAATGTATATAAAGAAGTTGCCTCTGATCATAAAGAGTACATCAGATCAACTATGAGATATATCAGCGCCATACTTGATGACGAGACAGGCATGTTTATAAAAACGCATCAAGAGAAGGGTAAAATAGACCCAAATCGCGTCGCTCAATACTGGCGCACAGACGAGATATTTAGAACATTTGAGCACATAGCAGGTGACAGAAACTATGCTATTGCACTAGTCGTAGATGGAAGTGGTAGCATGTCCGGCGATCCCATTCGTCAAGCTACTGCTGGGGCTGTAGTTATAGGCGAAGCCATCGACGATCTTGAGATTCCATTCTCAGTAATAGTGTATAATAGTGGATATGTATCCAGACTGGATGAAGAACACATGGATATTTATGAAGTGTCTACAGACCCTTCCCGCCCATATGTTTCCAAGCCAGCTCCACCAGGAACATTCTCAGGCGGCGGAATAATAAATACATTGTACAAATCATTCTCGGACGGCAGAATGTCTATTGCTGACAAATGCCGCCTTGGGTATATGGTACACAATGGCGCGGGAGGATGTAATGATGACGCCTATGCTATCAGATTTGCTACAAACTTACTTCATCAATATAAAGATAGACAGAATAAGATCATGATAGTTCTAGCCGATGGATACCCCGCAGGAAATGCAGGCGGCATGTTCATCGGAGACGAACACTATGACGAAGATGAGTCACTAAAGAGGATTGTAAAGTTATCGATGAGGTCTGGTATACATATCGTAGGCTTAGGCATCGCCGGCTGCGATCTTAGTGCATACTACCCAATATCACAGACTATCGATAGCCTTAAGGATATCCCTGCCACTCTTGGTGAGCTACTCAAAGATACCATCAGAAATAAGAGAAGGTTCTAATGCCAGCATATCCATACATATGTAACGAATGTGGACACAAGTGGGACGCAGAGTTTTCTACTATGGCAGAACATCGAGAAGCAAGAGACACTTGCGAGATCGAGTGTCCCAAATGTCATTCACATGACGTATACAGAACATTCGTAGAGCCACTACCAATCCACTATACCTCATTTGGATTTTTCACGACAGACGATAAGCCAGACAAGGAACTACGTCGTCGAAACGCCGTAAAAGAGAAGGCTTCCGAAAAGAAGTACTACTAGGACACTAGCCAAGAGGAGAGCTATGCCGCCTCTTATAGCAATTATGACAACAGAGCAGACAGACAAATGCCTATCTGAGGAGAGAATAATGACCGACACACAAAAACCGACAGAGGAGAATTCCGAAACCTTCCCACCCCCTGAGAAAGGGGATAGTATCGAGCTTGCTAATCTAAAGGGATTGCTGCAAAAGCTCAATTATGCTGCCAACCTGACAGATTCAGCAGTTCTAGCCCTGAACACCCTCTTCTCTGACAAGATTCCAGATGCAAATACTAAGTCAATAGAAAAGTTCATCGGGGCCGGAACTGCTTCTATTGCAAGTGCTATAGAAGCCA
>Ga0272442_10005488_pt1 | contig 16932 bp, 16 predicted proteins | sample SSMForm2O_FD_200262 | JGI IMG/M metagenome (GOLD analysis project Ga0272442, IMG submission 200262) | Marine sediment archaeal communities from Little Sippewissett salt marsh, Falmouth, MA, United States - SSM-Form-2O | ecosystem: Environmental > Aquatic > Marine > Wetlands > Sediment ... | reverse complement strand
GTATTTCCGCATGATTTCGGCATCGATATCGGGCTCGATTACTTCCAGTTCGGCTTCCACAAATTCTTCGGTTATGTCGCAGCCGGGAAGTTTTTGCCTTTGTTCATTTAGTTCTCCTGCGTAGTGAGACTGCAGTATATGGTTTGCGATCTTGCTGTCCATGGCGTGGTTAGGGGTATCTAACAGGACAAAAATCAGGTCAAAACGGGAAAGAAGAGCCGGAGGCATGCTTATTTGCTCTGCCAGGCCTTCATAACGGTCAAAACGGCCGTACTTCGGGTTTGCCGCTCCCAGGAGGGCGCAGCGGGACTTCAGGGTAGCTATAATCCCTGCCTTGGCAATGCTGATTGTCTGCTGTTCCATTGCTTCGTGGAGGGCACTTTTATCTTCGGTCCGCATCTTGTCCATCTCGTCAACGGCGGCAATTCCCATGTCTGCCATCACGAGAGCTCCGCCTTCAATGGTCCACCTGCCGTCGTTCAGGTCGTCCTTAACGGCCGCGGCAGTCAGACCGCTTGCAGAGGCACTTCTTCCCGAAGCAAACACGCCTCGCGGAGAGAGTTTTACCGCATAGCGGAGGAGCTGGCTTTTGGCGATGCCAGGGTCTCCCACTAGCATCATGTGGATGTCGCCCCTGGTCCTTGATCCGTCGGGCAGGTTTTTCACGACTCCTGAAAAAAGCTGGAGGGCGAGGGCCTCTTTGATATCCTCGTACCCATAAATCGAAGGGGCAATCGAGCTTATGATCTTTCCGTATATATCTGAGTCCCGGGAAAGTTCGAGGATCTCTTCCTCATCTTCAGGGGTAATTTCCAGTTCATCAAAGTCCTTGTCCAGCTTTTCGATGGAATTAGCCTCAAGTACAAGGTCATAAAAGGTGGATTTCCCGTCCTTCAGGGTTCGTTGCCTGGATATCAGGATCCCGTTTATAATGACCCTGTCCCCGGGGGTGACATCTCCGGTAAGGTCGTCTTCCGCGTCCACTTCAAGGCTCTGGGGCTGGGAGCCTCCTTTCAGGTTTTCAGGGGATTCCTGGACCTGGAGTTTCTGGGCATCGACAAAAGTTGACTCTTCAATTACGACTTTGAAAGGGCCTTTCTTTCCGCAGGTCTCCTCTTCACAGCCCCCGAAAGGTTCTTCGAATTTGAAGCTGTTTTGCTCAACAAGGGTTACATGCCCGCAGCGGAGGCACTGGAAGGCAGCTTTTGTAATTCTGGGCCTAACCTCCGTGGCTTTCCGGATCATCCCCTCGATTGCGACGAACTTGGCCAGGTGCTTGCTTCGCAGTTCCCGGATTGGGACCCTGTTAGGGACCTTTACGATCCTGATATGTGCCTGTTCGAAGTCTTTTTCCACGGGGATGTCGATTTCTTTAAGTGCAGCTTCGGCTGCTTCTACAAGTTCTCCCGGGTGGTCGAGAAACTCCTTTGAGAGCTCCCTGTCGAACTTTTCGATGTCAGTGAAGTCGACGATAAGGCTTCTAAGGTCCGGGTACTCGTTTGCAAGCTGGAGGATTTCGTTCCAGTAATAATCTTTAAAAAATTTCTTTAGTTTTTCGTTCCACTTGCTTTCTGTCTCTGTCATAATCTTCCCGGATCTTTTAAGATTTTAAATATTATTCAGGATTTTTGAAAAAATCTTTATTTCCCCAACCAGGCCTCTTTGTTCAGAACAGCTCGCTTAATAAGCGTTTAAAAAAAACGTACATTGAGACTGCGAATGTAAAAGAGGTTTATTCTGATATGAACTTTTCTATACCTTTCTCTTTTTCGTTTTCCTGAAGAGCTTCCTGAACTTTTCCTGTAGGGTCATTGATTTTCCTTTCGATTTTCCTTATCACGCCTCTCAGGGTCTGGACTTCCCTGGGGGTCAGCCCGGCCCTTCCGAAGACCCTTCGCAGCATCAGGAAAGTCTTGTCCTTTTTGTGGGGGGGGTAATCTATTTTTTCCAGGAGTTCCCCGAAGTGCCCGTATAATAGGCGCAGGTCAAACCCTTCCGCAAGGGGGGTTTCCCCGCTTTCAATCCCGGAAAGTTCATAGAGCAGCACCGCCACGGCATGGGAGATGTTCATTACGGGGTATTCTTCGGAAGTGGGGACCGTAACCAGCATGTCAAAGTTTTTGATTTCCTCGTTCCGGAAACCGTTATCTTCTCGCCCGAAGAGGACTGCAACCGTCCCGCTGTACCCATTGAGCCTCTCCTTTATTCCGGGGGGCGTATAAAGAGGGAGCCGGATATGTTCTCCCGCTTTAAGGCTCGGGATTCCCGTGGTCCCTATGACAAGGTTTGCGCCTTTTACGGCTTCTTCGACCGTTGAGGTGATACTGGCTCCTTCCAGCACGTCCCTGGCATGGGAGGCCATGGCTCTTGCCTGTCCTTCCAGCTTGCAGGGGTTTACAAGGGCAAGGTCCGAATATCCGAAGTTTTTCATGGCTCTTGCTACCGAGCCGACGTTTCCCTGGTACATGGGCTCCACAAGCACTACGCGTATCTCAAGTGACAAGGTTTCTCAAATCCTGACTGCGCTTTTTTGTTTTAAAAATCAGTTAACGAGGGTGATTGCGTCTTCCATGCAGACCGTTGTGCACATCCTGCAGCCCAGGCAGTATGATGCATCCTTTACGACGCAGACCTTTTTCCCGTTCTTTTCTTCGATGGAATAAACCCTCGGGCCTTTCGGGCAGGCGGCTTTGCATGCCCCGCAGCCTGTACATTTCTCTTCATCAATATAAATCTTCATATGGCTATTTCTCTTCGGGATATTTGTTCTTCCTGATAAACGGATAGATTTCTTTACCTGCTGTTTTTATTATATTCTCCTGGGGATATTTATTTACTCTTCATTATTATATTAATTTTGAGTTCCTGATCGGGTCGTCACCTAAATATAACCTGGTGTAAAAACTGACCGAGTTTTATATTGTTACGTCCGGACATAGATTTACATATATGTCAGTAAATTGAATATTGTCTTAACTAATCAGGAAGTGGTATTTAATGAGTCTTGAAAAGATTTTACAGGACACCTTCAAAGGGGAGACGACCGAAGTCGGATGGTATCTTGCGATGTCCAAACTCGCAGAACAGGAAGGGTTTGCGGATGTTGCGGTCTATCTTCGCCAGATCGCAATGGACGAAGCCTGGCACGCAACCGAGGTTGCCGAGATCTTGGGCCTGGTCAAAGGGACTACCGTTGAAAACCTCGAAATGATGCTTGAGGGAGAGAGCAAAGCCGAGGTAGAAAAGGCCGAAGCCGCGGAAATTGCCCGGAAGGAAGGCAACACAAGAGCCGCCCTCTTCTTTGAACGCGCTTCCCTGGACGAAGCCCGCCACAAGGCAGGCCTTAAAGGTTTCCTTAAGCGGATAAAAGAACAGCAGTGAACAACAATATAGATTCGGGTCTTTCGATCCGTTTCTCTTTTCCTTGCCTTTTTACTCTTCTCTCTTTCACTTGCCTTTTTACTCTTCTCTCTTTCACTTGCCTTTTTACTCCTCTTTTTCGCTCGCCTTTTTATCTTTCTTTTTTGCTGCCTTTCTCTTCCTTTCCTTTTTATCTCCTCTATTTTTTGAGCCCTTATGCACTTATTTGTGAGGTATGTGCCCTGTGTACATACAACTAATTTATATTATACGGATTATATCTGATTATAGAGGGTTATTATCCGGTCAATTGGTTGGATATGCGTTGGCACACCGGGGGTACGTTGCCGATAGTTAGGGGTTGCTGCCGGATTCTGGTCTTTTTTCCGGGAAACGAAGGTCTCAGGCCTGGCTTTTGATTTCCGGTGTCTGCTTGCTGATTTATCTATTTACTTTTTGACTGGTTCTCGACCGGTTAAGCCGAAATTTTAAAAGAAACGGATTTTAGGAGATGTATAAAGCATGAAAGGAGATATTCCTGAGAAAGGTGCCATTGTGCAAAGAGACGGGGAAACCTATGCAATTGCTCCTCATATCCCGGGGGGGATTGTGTATCCCGAGACTCTTCGGAAAATCGCGGACATTGCTGAGAAATACGGGGCTGCTGTCCTGAAACTTACTTCCGCCCAGCGGGTCGCCATCGTCGGGCTGAAGGAAGAAGACCTTGATGCGGCCTGGGGGGAACTGGATATGAAGCCAGGGGCTGCTATCGGGCTCTGCGTCCGGAGTGTCAAGCTCTGTCCCGGAACGACATTTTGCAAGCGCGGGAAACAGGATGCAGTCGGGCTTGGCCTGAAACTCGATGAGATGTACCATGGCATGGAGCTGCCTTCCAAGTTCAAGATGGCAGTTTCCGGCTGTCCTAACTCCTGTTCGGAACCCGCTATCAAAGATGTCGGGATCATGGGCACGGCAAAGGGCTACACCCTCATGGTGGGGGGCAGTGCAGGCCCGAGCCCGCGAATAGGCGATGTAGTGGCTAAGGAGCTTTCCGAGGAAGAGGTTCTGGACCTTGTGGAAAAAATCATTAACTTCTATAAAGGTTATGGAAAGGCTAAACGGCTTGGAAAAGTTATCGACGAACTGGGGCTTGAGAAATTCAAGGAAGAAATAGGACTTTGATCCGGGACTATTTACGAAGATATTCTTCTTTAAGTATAATCTAATGTCTGGCAATTTATTCTTTCTTTTTTATTTTTTCCTCTTCTTTATTATACTTTTCAATCTTTTCTCTGCGAATCTTAAGCTTTTTCTGTCAGCTCAGGGGATACTTATTATTACTTATATATTATACTTTATATGATTTATTTTTTGATTTTTGTTTCCGGGTTTCTTCCCTTTTGCTATCGGGAACCTCATTTTTTAGGCTCCCGGTGGCTTTTCGATCTATGAAAAGTTAAAGATAACGTTTAAATATAATAGATACAAAGACTAATCAAACCTTATGCAGACAGTCGCTACGGCAGTCTCTCGATCTTTACTGTTATTTATGTCCTGTAACAGCGATAATAATTCTAAAAACCAGTATCAGTTTTCAGTTTTTGACCCATACATAGGAGGAATAAATTATTAGTGAGATGGCATATTTCTCTGGACTTTCGGATGCTCTCAGGATCACGTTTGTCCAGATGATGATAATCAGTATAATCGCCATGGTGATTTTCGTATACGGCATGATCCTCAACTTACAGAAATGGGGTGCCGGAGTCGTAGGCTACGGTCTCGAACCCGAAGCCGGGAGCAAGGGAAGCGCAATCCGTTTCATAAAGACCTGGTGGAACCAGGTAACGGAAGAATCCCATCACGGGCACGGAAAACCCATTCTTGAGATTCTCGTCCTTGATATCCTCTTCCAGAGGAGGATCCTCATGAGGAGTCCTTTCCGCTGGTTCATGCATTTTACGATTTTCGTTGGCTGGATGACTCTTTTCGCCCTTTCGGGCATGATGTTTGCGGTGGAAATGACAGAAAGGTTCATTGAGCTGCCTTTCACCGCCGAAATGTTCAGGGAATTCCTGCAGCTTCCGAACGATATTTTCGGGTACATCCTGCTTATCGGTGTGGTACTTGCAATGGTCAGGAGAATCTTTGTCAAGGAAGTCAGGGAAGCTTCAATCGGGTATGACTGGATCCTTCTGCTGACCGTATTCTTTGTCACTATCACCGGTTTCATTTCCGACGGAATCAGGACCGGAGACATTGGCTGGAATCTCGGGCTTGACCCCTCAATCGCCCCGCCTGCAGCCCTCTTCCACTCCGTAATCTCCCTGCTCTTTTGTATCGCTTTTATCCCCTACTCAAAATACATCCATATAATAGCCACTCCACTTGCGATTCTCGCAAACAAGGGAGGAGAATAAAATGGCAAAAAAACAACCCTCAATCGGCACCAAGAACCTGACAGCGGTTCAGCTCATGGAGCTTGACTCCTGTACTCGCTGTGGAGAATGTGTCAAATGGTGTCCAACTTACGCCGCTTCCGGCCAGAAACCGGGCCTTGCCCCCAGGGACAAGATCCTGCGCTGGAGGGAATACATGAACAAGTCCTACGGGATCAGGGCAAAGCTCTTTGGCCCGACGGAGATTCCCCTTGAAGAGCTCGAAGAGTTCAAAGATGACGTCCACGGCTGTACCACCTGCGGCATCTGCGGGACCGTATGTGAGTCCGGAATCGCTACCGTAGAACTCTGGGAAGCCATGCGCGCAAACCTTGTGAAGAAGGGAATCGGTCCTTACGGGAAACAGACAATGTTCCCGAAGCTTGTCAACCAGTACAACAACCCCTACATGGGAGCCCCCGAAGACCGCCTTAAGTGGATCCCCGACGATGTCGTGATCGCCGACAAAGCCAACATCCTTTACTTCGGTGGATGTACCGCAGAACTCAGGCAGACCAAGCTTGCCGTTGCAACCGCCAGGGTGCTTAACAAGCTGGGTATTGAATTCACCATGCTCGGGGAAGATGAATGGTGCTGTGGTTCAGCCATGATCAGGACTGGGCAGTCTCATATTGAGGACGTTGCCCGCAAGGTTGCCAGGCACAATGTAGATGCCATCAAGGCCAAAGGCGCAACAAAAGTCCTCTACGCCTGTGCAGGCTGCTTCCGATCTTCCAAGATTGACTGGCCGAGACAGCTCGGGGAAGAACTGCCCTTCGAAGTTATCCACATCACCGAGTTCCTCATGGACCTCATTAAGAAAGGCGAGATCAAATGGGAAAAATCCATTGATAAGTCCATCACCTATCACGACCCCTGTCACCTGGGCCGCCACGTAGGCGTATACGAAGCCCCAAGGTTTGTGCTTGAACACATTCCCGGGGTCAAGTTCATTGAAATGGACCGGGTTAAGGAATTCCAGCGCTGCTGTGGAGCTGGTGGTGGTGTGAAGGCGGGTATCCCGGACCTTGCTCTGGGAGTTGCCGAAACCCGTGTGGAAGATGCGCTTGCAACCCATGCAGACATCCTCTCCAGCGCCTGTCCTTTCTGTAAGAGGAACCTTCAGGACGGAACAAATTCCCTCGCGGAAAAGAACACCCCGGGCGCAGAAAAGCTTGAAGTCGAGGATATTATTGTCCTTGTCGCAGAAGCCCTCGGGCTTGAGGTCACAGGAGATTGAACCTTTAATGGTTTAATTTTCCTTTTTCTTTCCTTATTTTCATGTTTGATTTCCCTGCCTGTCTTTGATTTTATGGGTAGGTATAAATACTGTCAAAATCTCATGATCAATATATGCAAATTCCTTACGAATTCCTGGGTAAACTGTTCATATTCCTGACACTCCTGGCTTTATTCGGGACACTGTTTGCGCTTCTTATAGGGGCTTACTCTTTTAATAAACGCAGGATTCTTTTTCCGAGTTTTACACTCTTCACGCTCTATCTTTTCTATTCTCCCTCCAAGTGGATATGCAGGGTCTTTCGAATCCGGGAAACCCTTGTTGATGATATCCTTATCGATGTCCGGAACGCGATGATGCTCGATGATTTCATACACACAAAAGAAGGGCGCATTGTCCTGCTCCCTCAGTGTATGCGTCACCCGAATTGTAAGGCAAGGTGTGACCCCGTGCACGGGTACGAATGCAAGCGCTGTGGGCTCTGCGATATTGCAAAGATTTGCGAAGCCGGCGACAGGTGTAATTTTAAGGTATTCGTAATCCCGGGGGGCAGTTTTGTCAAAAAGATCTTCAAGGAATACAGGCCTAAGGCTTGCATGGGCGTTGCATGCTACAATGAGCTTGCAGAAGATATGCAGGAAGTGTCTTTTGTTCCTTTGCAGGGGGTTCTTCTCCTTCGGGACGGTTGCTTCAACACCGAAGCTAACGTTGAAGAAATTATCAGAAAAATGGAGATGTGCGATGTATAATCTTATAGGAAAAGTCCTGTTCTTTGCCATCATTTTTTCGGTTTTTATCTCGTCGACCGCTCTTATGGTAAGCCGGATCAGCCTGAACAGGCATGTATGGCTGGCAGGCTTTTTTGCTAATGTGCTTGACTTTTTCTATCTTCCACTCAGGCATCTTTTTGTTAAGTTTTCGGATTCCCGGATACTGGACAAATGGATGGCTTCTCTGAAAAACATGGCTCACAAATCAGCTTTTGCAAAAACCAGAAAACGGATTATTCTTGCTCCCCACTGCATGCGGGCTCTTGACTGCCCTGCCCATTCCACGAGGGAAGGGATCCAGTGCAAGTCTTGTGGAAAATGCGTGTTTACCCAGCTGAAAAAAGATTCGGAAACAAACGGATACAAGCTTTTTATCTTGACAGGGTCTTCTTTTGTCAAACGCATCCTGCAGATGGAAAAAGCTGACGGAGTGCTCCTTATAGCCTGTGATTACGAGCTCAATAAGGTTATGCGCGCTCTCAAGGGTAAAAAAGTCGTGACCTATGGGGTCCCGATGGAAAACGATGGCTGCTACGGAACAGAAGTGGATTATCAAAAGGTCCTGGATGCTTTTGAGACTTTCAAGTACTGAATTCCACTTTCTTTTTCAGGGTCAAAAAAAACTTTTTTCAGTCTGTAAATCGACACTTTAAATACATTCCTCTCCAAATTAGTGTATGGCTCTGAATTCATTGAAGCATATTTTTTGAAGGTGTTTCTTTCATGTATGATGTGATTATCGTAGGTGGCGGCCCATCCGGTGCCTCGGCCGGAAGACGTGCAGGAATACTGGGGCTAAATACGCTGCTGCTTGAAAAAGAGGATTTCCCGAGGTATAAGCCCTGCGGAGGGGCTCTTTCTGTCCATGCGATTTCTTATCTTGATTTCGAACTCCCGGAAGAGGTAATTGAGTGGGAAATCACCGGAGCAAAGATCGTTTTCAAAGAACAGATGATTGAAGCCCATAAGGACTACCGGCTCTGCGCCCTTGTTTCAAGGGACATTTTTGACAATCTCCTTCTCGAAAAAGCAAAAGAAACCGGTATAAATGTCCATACCCGGGAAAAGGTCCTCAGCTGCAGGGAGACAGCTGGCTGTGTGGAAGTAGAAACAAAGGAGAATACCTACCGGGCAAAATTCGTGATTATTGCCGAGGGAGCTCACGGACTCCTTAAGACCTGTTTACGTCCTGCGGACACCAGGGATGAATACGGAGTCTGTGTGGTCGCAGAGGTCCCTGCAGAGGAAATGGAAATTGAAGAGAGGTTGGGGGATGCTGTTGAAATGCATTTCGGGGTTGCAGGCGGAGGATACGGCTGGATCTTTCCCCATAAAACCTATTATTCAGTAGGGGTAGGGGGAGTTGCCAGTGACCTTCCCAGCCCGAAAGAAACCATGCTTGAATTCCTGAAGAAAAACGGTTTTGAAGGCGAGTACGAACTTCACGGGCACAAGATCCCCCGCGGTGGGATTAAAAGGAAAGTAGTCGGTTCGAGAACTCTGCTTTGCGGGGATGCTGCCGGGTTTGCGGATGCTTTTTCCTGGGAGGGACTTGCTTATGCCATCCGCTCCGGACAACTTGCAGCAGAAGTAATTTCCGGGATCTGCCTTGAGTGCGGAAAAGAAAAGGACCTCAAAAAATACGATTCCCTGTGCCAGGCCGAGTTCGGGACACACCTGAAATATTCCCTGATGTTTTCAAAAGTAATGAACCGCTTCCCTGAAAAGACGTTCGGAATTTTCACTTCCAGCGAGAAAATGGTCGATAAGTACCTCGAGGTTGTGGATCTAAGTATGGATTATAAGGATTTCCTTCGCTGGGCACTCCTGAATTTCAAGCTCAAGTAATGGTAACTCATTAAACTAAATCTAAAACCAAAACTAAAATTAAACTAAAACTAAAACTAAAAAAACAGTTTATTAATTTTAGTGCGAGTGAGGTCCGTAAGCTCCCTTCTGTTCCTGCAATGATTCCCGGCACCAGGCAGTGTGGGGAATGGCCCTTTCGGACTCTTGCAGGGACGGCATTCGGCTAAGCGTTTCCAAAACAAATCGGGCGATTCCGGACTGCTCGTAAATCCCGACTTCCAACTTGCACCCACGAGGATTCGCCGTTTCATCCGCGGCCCCTGCGACCTCAGCTTTTCGCATCATTGCATTAACAGGGGGCGGTTACGTTTCTGTGCCAGAGCCCGGGCTCTCGCCCGACACCCTTTACAGGTGTTCGTGTGTCCGGAGCGGAGGGGAGACTTTCCTCAGACCCTGGGGTCCGGCAGCCGTCCGACCTCTCTCGCATTTTATTTTTAAATGGAACCTCTATATACTTTTTGTTAGTATATCTATTTTTTGGCTGTAAATTGAGAGCCTGTGATCTTTTTTATAATTGATTCGGTCTGACAATTCGGTCTGGTAGGTGATATGTTGCCGTGTCATTTTTATAATATTTGCGTGTTTGATATTTGTCCAAATATTAATATATATTCATTGTAATCGATAATCGGGGTTATTTCTTTAAACCCTCCGTCTATATTATCAGATTAAATGTTATCGTTACTTTAATATGAGACTATGGTTATCATTTTTGTAATTCAGTTCCAGGCTTATTTTTGAAGAGGTAAAATATGAGTGATGATCTGTTCAATCTGCATGTTGGATATGTCCGTTTTAAAAACCCTGTTGCACTGGCCCCTATGGCGGGGATTGCCGACAGTGCGTTTGCCAACCAATATGCAGGTGATGCCGGGCTTGTTGTACTGGGAGCCTTTAACCTTGATGATGGTTCCATGAAAGTTGCGTCAGAGCTTGCAGCCCGGGGTAGAAAAGAATTCATTTCCGATGAACCAATGGAGTTTCTAAAAAAGGAAATCCGGGCTGTTACGTCCGGAGCTGCCGTTGCGGTCAACGTGCGGAGCACCACGCTTGAACCCCTGATCAAAGCTGCAAAGCTTGTCAAAGAAGAAGGGGCAATCCTCGAGTTAAACGCCCACTGCAGGCAGCCCGAGATGCTTGATGCAGGCCTGGGAGAAGCTCTTCTCAAGGACCTGCAGAGGCTTTCCGAATGGATCCGTGCCATCAAGGAAACCGGGGTCGTGCTTTCCGTAAAAGTCCGGGCCAATATCGTGGACGACACCCAGCTTGCCCGGATTATTGATAAGGCAGGTGCCGATATCATCCACGTTGACGCCATGCTGGAAGGTTTTGGCACCGACCTTGATGCAATCATGACTTACAGGGATTCAACAAGAAAGTTTCTCATAGGCAACAATTCGGTAACGGACTTTGCTGCTGCCAAGGATATGTTTTCCTGGGGAGCGGATATGGTTTCGGTTGCCAGGGGAGTTCTGGAAGACCCCGAACTTATCCCGAAACTGGTTGAAAGTGTAAGCTCCTATCAGCAGGCTATAGGCTGGTACAACGCCCCGAAGCATGTTTGCAGCAGTGGGGACTTCAGAGGTCTTGCTTTTTGCTGCATGCCCGTGAAACCCTGTCCGGTACATGAAAAATTCCGGAAACTGGGGTACACCGCCGAGGAATTCGCCCGGACAAAGCTGGAATTTGCGAAAGGTACAATGCTCGAATTCGGGCAGGACACCTGTTTCGGGAGCCTTGTGTGGTGCTGCAAGGTTACGAAACCCTGCTGGATCCGGGACGGGGCATTAAACGCCCTTGACCTTTCCGATGCTGAGTATATGAAACTTAAAGAAGAACTGGCAAAATATATATTGGATCATGCCAAAATCCCGGTAAATGAATCCTGAAAATGCTGATCTGCCTGGCTATCCGGCCGGGGGGGCATCTTCCCCCCATCTTTCCGGTCACATCGCCCGCTGTGCCCAGCTTGCCATGCTGCTGGAGGTCTCCGCATCCCCCAAGCCCGGGAATGTGGACCGGGAGCATGATTACCCTGATACCTGTTTTGAACATTTTGTGGCTTCATCCGTGGGGGTGTACCCTGCCCTCGAACAGGCTGCAAGGAGCAGGAACGGGATTGGCTCCATCATAAAAGCGGCAGTATACGAGAGTGCCTCCTGGCAAAATGGGGGCAACACCCATTTTGGGGCTTTTCTTTTACTCATCCCCCTTGCCATGGCTGCAGGAGAAATTCTTGCAGGAAAAGAAAATGAAAACCGTTTCAGTAAACTTGATTCCGGAGATTTCGAAAACCTTGCTGAGAGGGCTCATGCTTTTGTCCGGGAGACGGACTGCGAGGATGCGGTAGAGTTCTACAGGGCTTTTGGGGCCGCAGGCGTCCGGGTAAACAGCGTGGAAGAATTTGACCTTGAAGACCCGGAAGCAACCGGGACACTTTGTGAGAAGGACGTAACCCTTTACGACCTGATGGAAATCTCAAAGGGATACGACATGATCGCAAATGAGTGGACCACAGGTTTCAGGCGCTGCCTTGAGGGCGCAAGAAGTGTCCTGGGCTTCATGCATGCCCGCAACGGGGACTGCAAAACTCCTTCCCCCAACTGTTCCGGCACCGGGATTAATGAAGCGGTAGTGTACACATTCCTCAAACTGCTTTCCAGGCACAGGGACACTTTTATCCAGACAAAGTTCGATTCCGACACTGCGGACCGCGTTTCTTCCAGGGCCCGTGAAATCCTTTCGCAATGGGAAAATGATGTTTCCGGTTGCCCTTCGGATTGTCCATCGGATTGCTCTTCAGACAGCCCATCGGATTGCTCTTCAGACAAAACCTCGGACAAACCATCAGATTGCAGTCCGGGAAACAGGGATTTTTCTTCCCTGCTGCCTGCGGTGGAGGCATTCGATTCCGAACTCCTTGAAAAAGGAATCAATCCGGGTTCTACTGCAGATATCATTATCGCGGGACTTTTCATCGCTTTACTGGGAGGACTCCGTTTTTGAGTGAAAACGAACTAGAATGTGAGGACTACGAGTACAATTCTCCCGATTCCGACTTTTCCACATTCGGAATCAATGATGGAATTTCCGAAACGATCGTTACTACCGGTTTTGAAGTTCCAAACGCCGCACCCATCGGTATAATAAAGAAAAACGGGAAGACCTTTGTCCGGCTTTTCAAAGGCAGCCATACCTGGGAAAATGTTTTGAAAGAAAAGTACCTCGCCGCAAATGTGGTGTATGACCCTCTTCTTCTTGTGAGGTCCACTTTTTTCGACCTTGACCCTTCAGAGTTCATGTTTGTGCTTGTGGACGGGCACAAATTCCCCGTGCTTAAAGAAGCCGCTTCCTGGGCTGTTTTTGAGTGCGTAAACATGAAAAATACCGACCAGTCCCTGCTTACGGATCTCGTCTACCTGGCGTCGGGCCGCAGAGGAGGGGATAAAGATGTTCTCCCGGTCCCGAACCGGGGCTTTAATGCCGTACTCGAAGCAGCCGTGCATGCAACCCGTTACCAGCTCTCAGGGGAAGAAAAATACCTGGACTTGATACGGCACTACGAGTCCCTTGCTTCCAAGTGTGGTGGCGAAAAAGAGATACAGGCTATGGAACTGATTTACGAAGTGCTCGGGATTTGAGGTTTTTGTTTTAGTTCCCTGATTTTTTCCTCCCTTTCTTTTTTCCTTTCTCTTTTGGACCCACTGGTCTTTTTTACTTGGACCTGAAAACCGTTTTTAAATCAAAATGCCATCGGAGTGTCCCCGCCAGTTTGCCTGGTGGCTCTCGCCAAAAAGAAGCAAAAAAGGGCTCTGTAGAAATCCTGCCATCTTCCTTGAAACGGCCCTGATTTTTGTGGCAAGGTTTAATTCTTGTTCCAATTATGGGTATTTTTCTTTCCTAATATCGGTAACAAGAACCCTCACCACTTGCGAAGCAAGCGGCCCTTCCCGAAATGTATGTAAAAAGTGTTTTCAAAATTTTCTTTTTGTACATTTTCTACTTTGTACATTTTCTACTTTGTACATTTTCTACTTTGTACATTTTCTACTTTGTATATTTTCTTTCTTTGTGCATTTTTTTCTTTGGAAAAGCCGGTAGCCTTCGGCTCCCGGGACAAAAACGACACGAGACGTCTATTTCCGGTTTTACGGATAACAATTACAATTCAGAGCCAGTCATTAATAATTACAAATTCAAAACCTGCCCCTTTTCTCTTTACTCAAAATACTCAAAAGCATCAACTGAATTATTCTGGACAACCGTTTTTTCGCTTTCTGTTTAGAAAATTATATTATCCCCTTTCGGCATGAGTTCTTTACATGAGTTTTCAGAGAATCGCATGGGGCATTACCGGTGCGGGACATTTCCTGGACCGGAGCTACCAGGTCTTCAAGGAGCTCAAGCTCAAAGATAGGGATATTTCCGTGAATACCTATGTCTCGAGGGCTGCCGAGGAAGTCCTGCGGATGTACGGGCTTGAGCAGAAACTGGTCAAGATCTCAGGTGGGGACTACCTGGAAGAGATCTTCCTGGAAAGTGAACAGGGTTCGAGTTCTCCCAAGGTGGGACGTTTCCTCCTTGAAAGGTACGATGCCCTCTTTATTACGCCTGCGACCTCAAACACGGTCTCGAAAATTGCCTACGGGATTGCAGACTCCCTGGTTACGAATGCCGTTGCCCAGGCTGTGAAAGGCAGGGTACCGGTCTATGTGGTGCCTGTGGATATCGAAGGCTCGATCGTCTCTGAGATGCCCTACAATATAGACCGGAAACAGTGCCAGCACTGCGAAGACTGCCCCCCGCGGGAAAACTGTCCCCACGGAGCCATTACCGAAAGGAACGGGGTCACGGACCAGATCGACCTCCTTAAATGCAAAGGCTGCGGGATCTGCAAGGAACTTTGTCCCTATTCCGCGATCAAAGGAGGGCCTGTGGAAGTCCTGGTCCGGGACGTGGACATGAGAAACGTCGAAACCGTAAAAAGCCTGCAGGGAATAACTGTTCTCGAAAGTCCGGAAGCTATCCTGAAGCTATTTTGAGGTTTGCTTGCCTGGTTCCGAGCATCTTTCCAATTTTTTCTTTGTTTGCCGGATCCTATCACTTTTTTCGCTCGATTAAACAAAAGTTGATTTCATCTCCTGGCCTATGAAAAAAAAGAAAAATGAAATATGTGGTGTAGAATTTCGTTTTTTATTGTGGTTGTGGAGATTTTTTCTGGCAAACAAATTGAAATCAATTTAATTTGTTTTACTGGTTGGTAGTATATTATACTTCTATATATACATTTTGGTGATTTTATCGCTTCTTTTCTTTTTTGAGGGCTCTGAAGTTATTGTTTTGCTTCATTTTGTTTCTCCAGTTAAATTTGTTTTTTCAATTTTCCTTGACAAACTCTCTCCCGGGTGGAGATTTTGAAAGGCATTCGCTCAAAAACAGTGCCGTATCCGAAAAAAGAAGTTCAAAAACGTTTCTATATTATTTCAAAAATCTCTCCCTTACTTCTGTTTCCCCAGCCTGATACCCCGCTTCATGTTCTCCTGCATCTCTTTTGCCAGGGACTCTTCGGAGTGCAGATATAAGGATGCTGGAAGCCCGCTTTTTGAGATCAGGTAAAGGAGGTTTACGGTTGTCCGGTTGAGGCGGGGAGAGACGTTTAAAATTCCGTTTGTGGAGAACTTCACCAGGGTATCTATGGGCTTTATCCCGGTAAGGAAGGATTTTTTTTCCTTTGTCGGGCTCTTTTCGAAGATCAGGTCTATCCAGTCGTTCATCTCTGCTATCAAAAACTCTCTTGTCAGGTCTTCCGTGACGATGTAATTTCTTCCTTTTTCGATGTTCCCGAAAAATTCCCTGAAACTTTCCCCCTCTGCCAGGGTATAAGCCTCCCCGAGCTTTCCGGTATGGGTGTCCGTGGTCGCTGCTACCCCTTTCCCGAACTTTTCCGCAAGGGCTAGCGTAAGCTCGTTTTTCAGTTTCAGTTCGTGCATGTTGTACTCGAGCACCGGAAAGAGCCTTGCAAGCTCCATGACCGTTTCAGGGTCCGGCTCCTGGTGAAAATCCGCCCAGAGAGGGTGGTTATAGAGGAAAGGAAGATCATGCTTCCGCAGGTAGCCCAGGAAGTTTTCCATGATCTGCTCTCCTTTCGTAATCTCCCTGAGTTCGATAAACTCTTCCCTGTCAAAGTCAAAGACGTTCACGTGTACCGTATGCCCTACCCTCTCGGGGTCGTATACCGTCATCTCAACCCCGGTGACCAGCCTCTCCCGCTCCCAGCCTAGGGCCTCGTACGCCTCCACAGTATCGTGGTCAGTAAAAGTGATGAAGTCCAGCCCCATATCCAGGGCTTTTTGGTAGAGATTTTCAGGCTTCAGTTCCTCTGCCGGCATCACGTCAAAGGAACAGGTCGTATGAACGTGCAGGTCCGCCCATTTCCAGCCCTCATTCCTGAGCTCCGCTGCCCGCTCAGGTGAAATCATCTTTTCTATGTAATTCCTTGCCCTACCCCCTGTAGGCATAGAATCTCGACTATGTCTTTTTATTATTTTTGCAGAGTTCTATTTTTTTACGTGTATTATTATATGCCTCTTTTTTAGATTAAGTTTTTCGGGAAAAGGGATGATTGAGTTTGGGATTCTGGATTAAGAAATATGCATGTGCCGTATGCAGTTATGTGTTATTTGAAAGTAGTCATATCCTCTGTAAAAGATTTAACTATTTTTTGCAGAATATCTTATAATTTCTTATTTATATTCAAATTTGCTTATTAATTTTGATTTTTTTGAGATTATTCATCATAATGTTAAAATATTTTGGGGAAGATCTTACAACAAAACTGTTATATCTCTTATCAATTTTGAGTGATTTTTGTTATGGAAAATGAATACAAAGAAAAAAAGGGTTCTGGAGAACAAAATAAATATGATAGCTTAAAGTTTGCATTAGCAATATTCATTGCACTAGGTACCCTTTCCTATAAACTTTATTCCTATTTACAAAATACAGCAGTTTCAGAAGATGTGTATAGTATTTTTTGTGATATTTTTACAATTTTTATCATCTCTGGATTATATCTCTTTATATATCTTTTTATCAAAGGTTATTCCCTAGAAATTGACTCTTCTTATAATCCTACATTCGGCAGCTAAAATTTAATTTTCCTATTTATATATAAATATAAATATGTGTGCAAACAAAACTATAATTTCTCAAACTTAATTTTTCACAGCATATCCATTCTTTTCCATCGAACTAC
>Ga0272442_10005487_pt1 | contig 16933 bp, 12 predicted proteins | sample SSMForm2O_FD_200262 | JGI IMG/M metagenome (GOLD analysis project Ga0272442, IMG submission 200262) | Marine sediment archaeal communities from Little Sippewissett salt marsh, Falmouth, MA, United States - SSM-Form-2O | ecosystem: Environmental > Aquatic > Marine > Wetlands > Sediment ... | reverse complement strand
ATTACGCCCCCGGGACAAACGAACGCTGGAAATGCTGGTCGCGGCGGCGGACCGCTCCACCTGCCGCCTGTGCACCTTGTGTCAATCCCATTGCCCCCGGCAGGTGCCCATCGCGGAAATCTTTCGTTTCGAGCGCTACGCCCTGGATGATCAGGAGGTGCGTAAGGCACGGGCCCTGTATTCGGAGTTACCCTTGCAGGCGAACGCCTGCGACAATTGCGGTGCCTGCCTAAAGCATTGTCCTCAGCATCTGGACATTCCAGATAAACTGGCACGGACCCACAACCTGCTCAACCTGGTGTAGCGGGGGCGCGATCCGGATACCGCGACGGGCGGGGTCAATTCCTGCGCCAGAAGTCGCGGGTCAGGAGGACCAGGATCGTATAAACTTCCAAACGGCCCACCATCATACTCAGCGCCAGAATCCATTTGCCGATCACGGGAATGAATGCGAAATTTTCGGTGGGACCGACCAGGCCCAATCCGGGACCGATATTTCCCAGGCAGGAAGCGGAGGCGCCGATCGCCGTAACCAGGTCCAGCCCCAGCATGGTCATGAAGAGGGAGACCAGGACGAAAAGGCCGATGTAACACAAGAAGAAGCCGATAATGGACCGGACCACTTGCCGGGGCACCACTCGGCGCCCCAGTTTCAAGGGGATCATTGCCTGGGGATGCAGCAGCCTGCGCAGCTCGATAAGTCCCTGCTTGACTACCACGATCAGGCGCACAACCTTCATCCCCCCTCCGGTACTTCCGGCGGACCCGCCGATAAACATCAGCATGAAAATGAGGATCTGCGCCAGCGGGGTCCAGAGTTCGTAGTCCGCGGTCACAAACCCGGTGGTCGTGCCGATGGACACCGCCTGAAAAGCACCGTATCGCAGAGATTCCAAAAAGGAATCAAAAACTCCGCCCAACCGGTTGCTCAACGTGATGACCAGGGTGGTTCCCAGGGCGATTCCCAAAAACGCCTTGAACTCGAAATCCCGCCAGAAAGCGTTGAAGCGACCCAGCAGGAACTTGTAGTGCAGAGCGAAATTGGTCCCCGCCAGAAACATGAACAACGTGATGACGGTGTCGATATATGCGGAGTCATATGCCTGGATCGATGCGCCCCGGGTACTGAATCCACCCGTTGCCATGGTGGCGAAGGCATGGCAGACTGCGTCAAAGAGGTCCATTCCGCCCAGGAGCAACAGCACCACCTCCGCCATGGTGATGCCCACGTATACCAGCCACAATACTCTGGCGGTATCCTTGATCCTGGGCGTTAATTTGTCCGCCGTGGGACCGGGCACTTCCGCCTTGAACAACTGCATCCCCCCGATTCCCAACAGGGGAAGAATGGCCAGGGAGAGCACGATAATGCCCATTCCTCCGATCCAGTGGGTAAAGGCCCGCCAGAAAAGAAGCGCCCGGGGCATGGCCTCGATTTCGGTTAGGATGGAAGCCCCGGTGGTGGTGAAGCCCGACATGGATTCAAAAAATGCGTTGGAAAAAGACGAAATGGATCCGGAGAACACGTAGGGCAACGCCCCGAACAGGGCCATGAGAAACCAGCCCAGGCCGACCACCAGGAAACCATCCCTAAGGCTAAGGTCGTTGCCGTTGTGAAAGAAACGTATCGCCAGTAAACCGGAAACAACCGCGCAGAGCATCGCTGCCGCCAACTCCGCGGAGAGGCCTTCCCCATATACAAGGGATATCCCCAGCGGCAACAACTGCATGAGTCCGATCAACAGGACCAGGTAGCCCAGGATGTAAAAAACCGTCTGGATATTCAGAGCCCTGCGCATGACCCTTCTATCCGAACATCCTTTCCACCCGACGCAGGGCGGATCTTTCCAGGAATACAATCATCTCGTCCCCGGGTTTTACGCTGTTTTCCCCGGAAGGCACAATGGTCTTGGCGTCCCGGTAAATGGCACCGACGATGGCATTGCGGGGGATTTTTTCCTGCAATTTGGACAAAGGAATTCCCAGATACGCCGAATCCTGGGAAACCTGGAAGGTTACCATGATCACGTTCGTGCCCTTCAAGGTGGAAGAGGAAAGCACTTTGCCGTGCTTCATAAAGCGCATAACCGCATTGGCCGTGGCAATTGAACTATTGACGCAACGGGACAGGCCGATGGTTTTGCTTACCGGCAGATAATCGATTTTTTCGATTCGGGTGACGGTCCGTTTGACCTTGAGGTGGTTGGCCAGCAGGGAGGAGACCACATTGATCTCATCGCTTGCCGTCAGGGCGAGAAAGAAATCCATCTCGATAATACCTTCAGCCGCGAGGGTATTGAGATCCGTGCCTTCACCGTGGACAACGAGGCTCTTACTCAGGATTTCAGAAAAATGGGTCGCCTGGTTTTCCTCCTCGGTGATGATCTTGAGATTGAATTCGCCCTGATCCTCCAGGTAACGGCCGATGGTTTCCACCAGTTTCCCCCCGCCGTGGATCATGATGTTGCGACTCTTCCGGCCGCCATGGAATCCGGTCATGGCAAAGACCTCTTCCAGGTAATCCCGGCCGGCGATCACGAAAAACTTGTCGTTCTCCCTCACCAGGAAGTCCCCCCGGGGGATATGCGCTTCGAACCCCCGTTCTATCACCACGATCCTTACGTGTTCAAGGGAATACATGGTGGCGATTTCCGCCAGGGATTTTCCGACAATGGACGATTCCGCAGTCACCATGGTGGAAAGCAGCATGATACGTCCGTTGTAAAACTCATACACGTCGATGGCCGATGGATAGGCAAGCAGGTTTTCGATCTCCCGGGAGAGCTCCATTTCCGGGTGGACGATCATATCGATTCCGAAATAATTCAGATCAATGAGTTCGTCCATGAAACTGAGACGATCGTCCCTGATCCGTGCCACTGTTTTTTCGGCCCCGATTTTTTTGGCCACCGAAGAGGAAAGGATATTCATCTCATCGTTGGAACTCACGGCAATGAACAGATCGCAGGCGGCGAAGTTTTTCCGGCTGAACACATCCCGCTTGATGCCCCGGCTTTCGATTATCATAACATCCAACTGGTTGCGCAGACGCTCACAGAGGACCGGGTTGGACTCAATCAGAATGATGTCATTGCCCTCGGAGCTCCAGGTCCGGGCGAGGTATTGACCGGTTTTGCCGGCGCCGAATATAACGATATTCATATTGTTGCGCACCCGGGGGCGTGGGAACACCGCGGCGGGATAGCCCTGTTTTCTCCGCGGCGGGCCATCTGGACAACAAGGGGTTGAACGTACAACAACAGCATATTACCCACTTGTTTCCCGTACAAGGTCCTCCAGGATGAGCATCCCTTCCCTGAGTTCGTGGTCCCGGCCCAGCCGTTCAATCCAATCCCTGCGGCGGTCCCGGAACTCCCGGGTAAGGCGATCGCCGCCGGATTCATCGATCTCCGGCATATCCACAAACACCAGGCCCGAGCCTTTCTCCCGCCGGGAGCGGACCTTTTCCAAGCAGGACCGCAATTCCTCCCGGCGGCGCCGGGCATCGTCCAGGTTCAGGGATACCCGGGTCGTCTCCCGATTCTCTCTTGCCAGCCGGATATACGCGGTCAGGTCGGCGAAATAGGGATTCGCGGCAATGCGATCCCGGCTGCGGCGGCGCAGGTTTTCCACTAATTCATCGGATACCTCGGAGCGCCGCGGGAAATCCAGGGCCTTTACGCTGTCCCCGTTCAAAGCCGACGGCAGGTAGCGTTCTCCGATCTCGAGGTGTGAGAGGGTGTTGGGCACATAAACATCCGAATGCACGCCCTGAAATTGATTGGATTCACCGTTTACCCTGTAGAATTTCTGCACCGTCAACTTGAGAGCCCCCAGGGGGTTGTCCGCTCCCGCGGGGCGATCCCGCACGATCCGGTCCAGGTCGATCATTTGCTGAACCGTACCCTTGCCGAAACTGTGGATACCCCCGACAATCAAAGCGCGGCGGTAATCCTGCAGAGCAGCGGCCACGATTTCAGACGCCGAGGCGCTAACCCGGTCGATCATCACGACCAGGGGGCCCGCGTATACCTCGGTTTTGTCCGGATCATTCAAAACCTGGATACCCCGGATACGATCCCGTACCTGCACCATGGGTCCTGATTTGACAAACAGCCCGGCGATCCGTACGGCATCGGTCAAGGCGCCACCGGTATTGCCCCGCAGATCCAGGATGATTCCCTTGACCCCCCGGCTCTTCAATCGTTCCAATTCCCTGTGTACATCCTCGGTGGCGTTGCGGCCGTCTTTTTCCATGAAATCATTGTAAAACCGCGGCAGGTAGATATACCCCAGCAGGGAATCGGGAGATTCTCCCCGTACCACGGTGGAACGGGCGAAGGTCTCTTCGATCACCACCACATCCCGTTCAATGGCGATCTCTTCCATGCGCCCGTCGGCTTTGCGCACGGTAAGACGCACAACACTTCCCTTGGGGCCACGGATCAAGTTCACCGCGTCTTCCACCCGCATGCCCACGATGTCGGTGGACGGCCCCCGCCTACCCTGACCGACTTTCAGGATGCGGTCATGGGGCTCCAATTGCTTCTGCCGCCAGGAGGGCCCCCCGGGAACCAGACTGACGATCTCCACGTATCCATCGGATTCTCCCAGCAGGGCGCCGATTCCCTCCAGTTTACCGGTCATTTCAATCTCGAAATCCTTCTTTTCCTTGGGAGGGAAATAGGAAGTGTGGGGATCACTGACGCTCAACAGAGAATTCACATACCTGGCCAGGTCATCCTCGGGGCTCGCTTTCAGCATACGGTCCAACATGCCCGAGTATGCCTTGAGGGCCTCGGAACGCATTTTTTTCAAGACTTTTTTTCGAGAATCCGCGGTTTCGTCCTTGTTATCGGGACGCCCCAGGTAACGGACCATGGTCTGATGCTTTAGCAGGCGGCGCCAGTAGTCCCGTAAGGCCGGCATATCTTCCGCCCACTGCCGCTTGTCTCCATCCAGCTCTACTTTTTCCTCCAGGGTGAAATCAAAAGGCTCGGCAACAAGCTCCGGCAGGAAATCCCGGATGGCCCGGATCCGCAAGCGCAGGAGACTGGAAGCCGCGTGCATCAGCACGAATTCCCCCCGGGCCAATTGATCATCCAGCTGGAACCTGTAGGGATTGAAACGCGCGATATCCCGAGCCGTAAAAAACTGCCGGTTGGGATCCAGGTTCTCCATATAACGTTGAAAAGCCCGGCGGGAAAAGTCATCATCCACCTTGAGACCGGCGTAATGCCATTGCTCAAGGCCCTGATAGAAAATTCGGGAAAGGAGTTTCTGCCGCGGTATGCTCTTGGCGGCCAGGCAGCCGCATAGGAGAAACAATACCGGAATCCATCTCAAACGACTTCGATTCATGTTTTCTCCTCGTGATTCCTCCCGCGGGATAAAGGGCGAACGTTTCGCATTATACACTACCAGTATAGACGGTCAAATTACCGATGCAAGTTGTTTGACAACCATTTCAGGCTGTGTTAGTACGAAAAACCCGGCCGCGAAACCGCGGCCCCGGCGAAAAGGTGGCGAAACGCATGAACAAGCGCGGCAATTGGAATTCCCGGATCGGATTTATCCTGGCGGCGTCAGGATCCGCGGTAGGACTGGGGAATATCTGGCGGTTCCCATACACCGCGGGCAAGAACGGCGGAGCGGCTTTTCTCTTGATCTACCTGGCGGCGATCGTCGTCCTTGCCCTGCCGGTACTGCTCGCCGAAGCGGCATTGGGCCGGGCGACCGGGCGTAATCCGGTCGGGGCGTTCAAGGCATTGGCGCCGCGGGGCCTGTGGAAAGGGTTCGGTTATCTCGGTGTAACAGCGGGTTTCATGATTCTCTCATACTATGCGGTTATCGCCGGTTGGACCCTGGGATATTTCCTGAAGGCCCTGCGCGGCGAATTCAACGCCCTGGCCGCCGCCGGCAAGGACGCGGCGGTCGTTTCGCAGCAAACCTTCGGCACATTCACCGCGACTCCCGTCCTGCAGATCATCCTGCTGGCGGTTTTCCTGGGTTTGACGGTGTACGTAACGTCCAGGGGTGTCTCCGGGGGAATCGAGCGCTGGTCAAAATTGTTAATGCCCGTACTGCTCGTACTGCTGGTGGTTTTGATGATCCGCTCTCTGACTCTTGATGGCGCGGGGGTCGGGCTGAAATTCTATTTAAAGCCGGATTTTTCCCGCATCACTCCTTCAGTGGTCATCGCCGCCATGGGACAGGCATTTTTCAGTCTCAGCCTGGGTGTGGGCACGATGATCACCTACGGATCATACGTCAGGAAAAACGAAAACCTTCCCGCCTCAGCCGGATGGATCGCCTTATGCGATACCATTATCGCCATAACCGCGGGCTTCATTATTTTTCCCGCTGTTTTTTCTCAGGGCATGGATCCCGCGGGGGGGCCCGGACTGGTTTTCAACATCCTGCCGGTAATCTTCGCCAAGATCCCCCTGGGTCAGGTGTTCGGTTCCCTGTTCTTCCTGCTTCTGGCAATCGCTGCGCTTACGACAACCGTATCGTTGCTGGAAGTTCCGGTCGCTTACTTTATCGATGAACGGGGCTGGACCCGACGCCGCGCCGCCTGGATCACCGGAATCTTCTGCGTGATCATGGGAATTCCCGCCGCCCTTTCCCAGGGGAGCGTGGGATTCCTCTCCCGGCTGCCTCTGGTAAACATGGATTTTCTCAGCCTTTGGGATCTGATCTGGGGCAACCTGGTACTGAGTATCGGCGCATTGTTTATCGCTGTTTTCGTCGGCTGGGTCTGGAAAAGCAGCAAGGCTTTGATGGAAATTTCCCGGGGCGGGGGGCGTTTCCGCCTGGCCCTGTTCTGGGTGATCGCCATCCGCTACGTGGCCCCCGCCCTGATTCTGGTAATCCTGCTCAGCAAGATCCTGTAGACGATCCGGTTCCTCTGGATTTTTGCCAGGGGCAGTCATGCCGAATATCACATTCCCGGCAGCGGGGATTCCGCGGGCCACAAAGAGTCTGCCCGAATCCCACCAGAACCTGGTTGATCCGATTCCAGCTTTCCCTGGGGAACAACCGCCTCAATTCCTTTTCCACCGCTTCGGGTTTATCCCCCCGGGCCCACTCCAGACGCCGGGAGATACGAAAAACATGGACATCCACCGCCACCGCCGGGATGTCATAGGCAAGGGAACGCACCAGATTCGCCGTTTTGCGCCCCACCCCTGGCAGGGACATCAGGTCGCCGAGTTCCCGGGGCACCTCCCGGTTTTCCCCAGTCAGTCTCCGGCTGATTTCCAGGATATGTCCGGCTTTCTGGCGAAAAAATCCCACCGGAAATATGGCCCGTTCGATTTCCTCGCGCTTGAGGCGGGCCATTTCATCAGGAGATGACGCCAGGGAGAACAATCGGGTTGAAGCGGCGAGGGTAACCGGATCCCGGGTGCGGGAACTGAGCAAGACCGAGATCAGGACTTTAAACGGCGTCGCCCGGATTCCCCGCTCAAAAGCCGCTACCGGTGGATCCAGGGTATCCACCTGGGCACTGATCCGACCCAGCAGCTCCAGCGCCTCCCGGGGATCAGGAGACTTCTTCGCCATTCAGAATAATACGCCGGGTGATTTCCACCGCAGGGCGCAGGGTCGCCACGATTCCGCAATACCGATCTTCCGAAAGCGTCACCGCCTTGACAACCTTGTCCCGGCACAGGTCCGGTCCGCTGAGATCGTATATCACCTCGATGGAAGTATACTTTTTGGGATGTTCATCAGCCAATACGCCCCGGGTACGCACCTCGAAACTCTCCAGGTCCTGACGCATTTTCTTCAGGATGGATACCACGTCCATGCCGGTACATCCGGCCAGGGCTACCATCAGCAAGGGTTTGGGAGTGGGGCCGCGATCCCGTCCACCCACTTCGGATCCGGCATCCATCAACAGTTTATGACCATCGAGATCACTTTCGAACATCATGCCGTCCAACCAGCGTGTCGTCAATTCCATATCCACCTCGTCGTCCAATACAATGGTTCCTGTCATTATACAGTCCTTATCAGGTGGACGCAACGCGGCGGATTTAATTGACAAGTCCGATGGATACACGTATAAAGGCGAAGGGAGAAAACTCTTGGTCCGGCAAATCCAACGTGACGGCATTCTACGCATAACCGAGATCAACAAGCGTATCAACCGCTATCGCGACCTCGACTCGCTGCTCAATCACGTATTGCGGGAATCCCGCCTGCTTACCGCGGCGGACGCGGGTTCAATCTACATGGTGCGGGATGGGAAACTGATATTCGAATACGTTCAGAACGACAGCCTGCCCGTGCCCGAACATTCCCCCCATTTCCAATACCAGCATCAGACCCTGGAGATCAACCACGAATCCATTGCCGGCCACGTAGCTCTTACCCGGCGCTCCCTGGTCATAGACGACGTGTACCATATCCCCCCGGGAGTACCCTATACGTTCAATCCAAGCTTTGACCGCATTACCCGTTACCGTACGCGTTCGGTACTCACGGTGCCCCTGATGAATTCCCGTGACCTGGTCATGGGCATCATGCAGATCATCAACCCCCGCAAAGAGGAAGAAGGCGAAATGGTCTTTGACCAGGATGACGAGGCCATTGTCAATTACTTCGCCAACCTGGCGGCGGTGGCCATTGAAAAAGCGTTACTGACCCGGGAAATCATCCTGCGTATGATCAAAATGTCGGAGCTCCGGGACCCCACGGAGACGGCTCTCCACGTCAACCGCGTGGGCGCCTACTCGGTGGAGATCTACCATCGCTGGGCATGGGACCATGGGATCGATGACGGGGAGATCCAGCGCACCCGGGACCTCTTGCGTATCGCCGCCATGCTCCATGATGTCGGTAAAGTCGGCATCAGTGATACCATCCTGAAAAAGCGGGGCAGCCTCACCGGCGCCGAGTTCCGCAATGTGCAACTGCACACGGTTTACGGAGCCAGGTTGTTTACCGGGATCACTTCAGACTGGGACGAAATGGCCGGACAGATCGCCATGACCCACCACGAACGCTGGGATGGGGATGGATATCCCGGTAAGATTCCCGACCTGACCCGACCGCCCCGCCGGCTGGGTCCGGGGTTACGGGGAGAGGAAATCCCCCTGTTCGGACGCATCGTCGCTCTGGCCGATGTATACGACGCCCTGATGTCGGAACGCAGCTACAAGCAATCCTGGCGCGAAGAAAACGTGCTGGATCATATCCGTGCCCAGCGGGGTGCCCATTTCGACCCCTCTATAGTGGATTCCTTTTTCGCCATCTACCCGGTCATTCAATCCATTCAGCAGAAATACGGCAACGGCGAATCATTGCCTGGTTGACCATTTGTTCCCCTCCATCTAGAATGAATCCACACTGTGGAGGTACCGCTCATGAAGCATGCCCGCGCCCTGATCGCCGCTATCCTTCTCTCAGCCTGCCTGATCATTACCGCTTGCTCCGGAGAGAGCTACGGTGATCTTCCGGTGATGATGGAACGTCAGGTAGACCTGATCGAAGCCGCCGCCAGGCATCTGGCAACCGCCCGGAATGCCGCGGACATCGTGGCCGTGGTGGATCGATTCAGTGCCGACATGGAACAGCTCTCACCCCGGGTGGAACGGTTGCGGGCCCGCTATCACGAGGCATTGGAATTCCTGGCCCGGGGAGACATCCCCCAACCGTTACGTCCGGTCATGCGCCGGGTAAAAAACCTTGACAATGAATTATTCCGAGCTGGAGCGGGGATGATGAGGTTTTCCGGAGATCCTCTGGTCGAGGCGGCGCGACGCAAGTTCGATCAGGTCATGAAAACCGTGGCCTGGCGAAAAGAGCAATCCGGCGGTCAGAAACCGTAACAGATTCGCATGGACAGCCGGGAGTCTTCCTGCCGGCTGGATATTCCGGACATGCGCCCCCGGCGGGTGACATTTTCAACCAGTAGACGAACCTGCAGGGGAGATCCCGGGATGCGGTAGCCCAGTGACGCTCCCAGGCGGGAACGGGAGTCATGGATATTCATATTGTCGTCGATATATTCGGCGAAGCGATCCATTCCTTCAATGGAATTCTGCACCCATGTCCGCGCCCATACTTCCACATCCATCCCCCACCGGGTACTCAGTTCCAGCTCAAGGGAGGTCGACAACCCCAGGCCATAGTAATATCCATAATTGGCCAGGGTGGACTTCATACCTTCCACCGAATTCTCCCGGGTATAATCCGTCAAAGCCAGGGCGTTAACCATGGCGAAATCCAGGCCGGCGTCCGCGGCGGCCGTAAGCGTATACCCTCGGCCATGGTATCGCCACACGATCCTGGGACCGAAAAGGTGAGCCGCGCAGTACTTGTCGGTAAACCGGGTGGGCAAGGGGATCTGATCGTACAGCCAGGGCTGAAAAAACGGATTCTTGGTATCGTACTCCCAGACCGGACGCTGACTGTATAACTCGAAAGCCGTAAAAATCCCCGCCACCAGGCTATGCCCTCTCACTTCGCCGTCCGGACCTTCGTTGAGGTTTTGACGGACCCATCCCCATGGCATGGTACGGGCCAGAGCTTCATACTCCTCGATGCCATCCCCGCCCACCACGATATTGAAACCCAGGTGGGTTGACAGGATATCTGAGCGCCATTCATTCAGAGCGCCGGGAGCGCCGAAACCGGGCACCCGGGTCAGATCAGCGGAAAGTCCCAATTCCAGGAACTGCTGGTCCGGCTCTCCGGCCAGATTCTTGCCGCTTCGTCTCCCCGCATGTATCCTGAAGCGGTGCGTCGAGAACCGGGGCGCCGGAAGATCCAGCCTGCGGTCGAACCAGCGATTGACCGCCCGCAGAGGATTGAACACCCCCCCGGCGATCCGGGCAAGCCAGCCCTTCCGGGTCTGCAGAAAACTACCGGTCTGAAACAGGGTTTCCCCAATAGGGAAACCGGCCATCACGGTTACGATGTTGTCATTAATGGAGATAACTTCCCGCCATTCAACCAGCAACTCCCAGTAAAAAGAAGTCAGGGCACTGTACAGCATGGCCCGGTACCAGGGCATGTAGTTGGTACGATACGCGTTGTAATAAACGGCACCGGCCAGGGCGTGTCCCCAATTGGTAAAGAATGCATTGGAATCGAACCGCCAGCCTTCGCCGGTGAACAGCCGGGTGGTCTGATCTTCCCAATTGAATTGAAACTGCCAGTCTTCGATCCAGTTGATATATCGCCGCCAGTAATTGGCCTGGGATACGCCTACGATCAGCCCACATTCCAGAAAAGCACGCAAACCTCTCCGGGGTACGGGCCGGGGGGAAGCTCCATGGCGAATGGTAACCTCTTCCTTTTTTTTCTTATCTTTCCCGGATTTTTTATCCTTCGCATCCTCCGCCCCGGCGTTTAGCACCTGGGGAGGAGAAAGGCTCAGTCCATACGTTTTTTTCGTGGATTGTCCGGGAACGGCCATTCCCATGGCCGACATATACAAAATGCATAACAAAACCGCGATTGACTTACAAAATGGATTTTTCAAGGGGTACCTGCCTGGAGACCGGGATTATAGCATTCCCCCTCCTTTGCTGTCAATCAAGCCGGGATACCGCCTACTGGCAGGTACGGATACCCGCGGTTTCCTCCATGGGGAAGGCGTCTCCCAGGACGCAGGAGAAGAGGGTCTCCAGCAGGCGGGTTACCGGTCCGGGAGTTTCCGCTTCGATGGCCGGCTGACGGGGCCATTCCACGTCGACTCCACACAAACGCCGCATGAAGGCGGGGGTATCGGGATCCGGCAGGGCACGGAAACCGTGGCTGCGCACGAAGGCATCGGTTACGCCGTTCAATACCTGCCGGTGACGGACCGGTTCATGAAGATTTTTACGATAATGCCCGGAATCTCTGGTTGCGTTCAGCATGTCTGCCTCCATTACATGTACAGGATAACGCGCCACTATGCCAAATCATGGCACACTGGCGAACAAAAGGCAAACAAAAAAGAAAAAAGGTGACAGGGGACAGGTATCAGGTAAACGCCGGCGACCTTCGGAGGAGATCGCTTCATGGATCTCCTGGTACAATCGACCGCGATCCCCTGTCACCTGACACCTCCCCGGAATTAGGGGCTAAAGCACCTCTCTATTGCCGGGGCGGAGGCAACTCCTCCAGGTGGATCCACCACAGGGAAGCGGCGGGCCACTCCTCCGGGGGGGGCGGTTCATCCATGCCTTGCGGAGGCTGGGTCACCAGCTTGGCGGCGATCTTTTCCGGATCGGCGATCTCCTCTTTCAGCAGATAGAGGGTCATGTAACGGTCGTTTCGCGGTACCATGGGCAAAACCTGATTCAGGTCGAGGACGATATTGGCCGCCCGACCGCGAAAGGCCAGGGCGCAACGATATTCGGTTTTTTCATCCTGCAGCCGGATGCGGGCCCGCAGGGTGACCCCGTCAAGATCCTGATCCTTGTACACCGCGGCGCCGGTGAAAGAAACCGCCAGAACCAGCAGCATCACGATCATGACAACCCGTCGCGTATTTTTTGTGTTCATCTTTTCCCCATCCTTAGATATAGCATTTTTTGAGCAGGCTTTCTCACCTCCCCGCCGATTCTTCCGCTGGAATCCGGCCCCCGTTTGCCCGGCGGGAAAGAATCGGGTAGAATGGCTCATCCCCGGCGGAGGCATCTCCCATGAACAACATTTTCGATCGTGTGATCGACCGCACTGGAACGTCATCCTTTAAATGGGATTTCCGTGCCGAAATGACCGGCATACCCGACATCCTGCCCATGTGGGTGGCGGACATGGATTTCGCCGCTCCGGAACCGGTGATCAACGCCCTCGCCCAACGAGCCGCCCACGGAGTCTACGGGTACACCGGACATCCCGACTCGTTCTTTCAGGCGGTTTCCCGATGGTTTGAGCAAGTACACGGCTGGGGCATCGAGCCCGGCAGCATGGTGGTCACCCCCGGGGTGGTACCGGCCCTGAACATGGCGGTCCGGGCCTTCACCCGGCCCGGTGACCGGATCGTCCTGCAGCCCCCGGTGTACTATCCTTTCATGTGGGCCGTCGAAAACAATGAACGGGAAATCGTCTACAATCCCCTGGAACGCGCGGACGATACCTGGCGCATGAACCTGGATGACCTGGAAGAGAAGTTCCGGGCCGGCGCCCGCATGCTCATCCTGTGCAGCCCCCACAACCCGGTGGCCCGGGTCTGGCGCCGGCGGGAATTGAGTGAGCTGGCGGAGGTATGCAAACGCCATGATGTACTGGTGGTGAGTGATGAAATCCACGCGGACCTGGCCATGCCGGGTTTCCGGCACTATCCCCTGGAATCCCTGGCCCCGGAGCTGAAGCAGCGCCTGATCACCTGCACCGCGCCATCCAAGACTTTTAACCTGGCGGGGCTGCAGGTATCCACCATTGTCATCCCCAACCCCGGTTTGCGGAAAAAATTCGCCGCCGCCATGAAATCCGCGGGCCTGGGCCTCAGCAACCCCTTCGGCATCACCGCCGCGGAAGCCGCCTACCGGCATGGACTGGAATGGAGAAACGATCTGATCCGCTACATTCAAGGCAATCAAGATTACCTGGTGGATTTCTGCCGCGAATATATTCCCTGGACCCGGCCCCTGCCCCTGGAAGGCACCTACCTGGCCTGGATCGACTGTCGTGACGCCAAGCTGGACGACGAAACCCTGAAAAAACGGCTGCGGGAAGTGGCCCGGGTGTGGCTGGACGACGGCCCCATGTTCGGCCCCGGCGGCGAGGGCTTTCAGCGCATGAACATCGCCTGCCCCCGCGCCACCCTGAAGAAAGCCCTGCATCGCATGGCGGCCATGCCCCTGTCTTGAAGCCGTTATCCACGGCCAACGGGCCGATATCGTTTGACAAATTGGAGGCGCGGGGAGTTCACTGCCGGCCCGGTTACTTGACATTCCTCAGAAATTCACGGAAAATCCAATCTTCAGTATAGTATGACCGGCGCGGGCGGGGGAACACGCTATCGAGTCCGGTAGTTGCCCGGCCGGGGAACCCGGGTAGAATACCTGAGCGAGGAGGAAACCATGGACATTGATATACCCGAAATGGACCCCATCTACCTGAAAGTCGAGCAGATGAGCCGCGACTTCGCCCTTTTTCCCCCAACCGATCGCAAAACCCTGCACCGCAAGGTAAAAGGCCTGTTGCCGCCGATCCGCATAAAAGCGGCTCTGGAAGAAATGAAACACCTCGACCTGGACGATTACATTTCCCGTACGGTGCAGCCCGCCAGTGAACCTTCCCGCCCGGGGGCTCTCGAAATCATCAGGAAACTGGGAGGAAATATTCTGCGCTCAATCCACGCGGGTCCCATGGTCGTGATCGAAATGGAGTTGGATTTCGACACCAGAACCAGGCGGGTCGGCATCATCGCCCAGGAAAGAACCACCGCCAACGGAGTATGGCTCCCGGAGCACCATGAAGCCGCGGCTTCTCACGCCAGGGAGTTCGCCAACCTGGGTGTCCCCATCATCACCATGATCGACACCCCCGGAGCCGACGCAGGTGAAGCCGCCAACCTCAATAACCAGGCGCATAGTATTTCACGCCTGATCGCGGAAATGGCCGGCATTGATGTACCCACCGTAGCGGTTATTCTCGGCAACGGCTACTCCGGCGGCGCCATTCCGCTGGGGGCGGCCAACCTCCTGTTCAGCGTTCGTGACGGCGTATTCAACACCATCCACCCCATGGGGCTGGCTAGTATCGCCCGCAAGCTGAACCTTTCCTGGCGGGAATGCGCGCGGTTCGTCAAAGTGTCCGCCATGGAGTTGTATGATCAGGGCATCATCGACGGCATTATCGATTACGTCCCCGGCGAAGACAAAACCGGCATACTAAACCTGAGGGACGCGATCACCGGCGCCATCAAGGAGATTGAATCTTCGGGTCTGGATTTTGTCAGCCGCACTCCGGAGATTTTTGAACATTACCGCCGCAGCGTCCTGCGTATGGTATCCCCATCGCCCCGCTTGCGGGCTCTGCAGCGGCGGAGCGCCTTCCAGGTCGCTCCGGGCCCCGGCGAACACCAGAATGTTTTCGGTGCGGCCTTCCGTTATCTACGCTATTTGAGCCTGCGCAACCGGTTGCGTTCCTCCACCATGGAGCAATATGGCCGCCTGTCCATTTCCGCTCCTTCTCCCGTTGGAGGCGACCTGCGCAACCAGCAGGAACAGCAGCAACGCAGGGCTTTCAGGGACTGGCTGCAGGATCCCGATCCGGCTGCTTACGACGACCGTATTCTACGTGCCTTGAAAAGTTATCGCTATTGGCTGGACACCATTTCCCGTAAACGGGGCCGGCTGCACAGCCTGCTGCTTGGAGAGGCCGGGCCCAACCTAGAATGGTCCCGGGAGTTCCTCTGCATGCAGACGGGATTCTTCCTGTACAACCGTTGGAAAACCGACGCAAACGCGAATTTCCGCCTGCTGCTGGAGGCCCTTGACTCTGCCGCTACTCCCTGGCAGTTCCGGATTGATTCCATTATCGATCCTCCGTCGCTGGCCGCCGCCATTCTGCATGAAGCGACCCCGGATGCCCGGAGAATCAAGGACCGCCTCAGCCCGGAGGCTTTACGGATTTTCAGCCTGGCTCCGGATGATCCCGAATCAGACCGGCGACTCGGCATTGTCATCACTACCGAATTCAATCGCATCCTGAAGGAAACCGACCTTGGAAACGAGGAATTCAAAAATGCGAAAGACGTCCAGAACGCACGTTATACACACAATCGCCGCCTGATGGAATCCTTTTTTCCCACCCTGATCAAACCGGCTCCGGATTCGCCGGAGCATGTGCCCGCGGGCGAAGCGACTCTTCTTGATGTGATCCTGGATCCGACACTTCGCCCCGTTTTTGTCCGCGAATTTCATAACCTGCTGGTATTCGACCTTGTATACGACCAACTGTTGGTTCAATTGCCGCGAATCGCCGCGGAGGCGATCCACAATTGGACATTGTCCAGGGACACCGTCGCGGAAATCCTGGACCAATCCATTGACCGCGCCATTATATCCATCCGCTCCCGGAATCCCGAATTGCTCAAAGTCATGGAGCAGGACGGGGATGTGCATTCCCGGATTCGGGCCTGGCTGAGGCGACTCGCCGAGTATCCCCGCCGCGCTCAATTGCTCACTCACCTTGAAGAGTGGAAGAACAACGCCTTCCCCCGGATGTCGGATACCCTCTTCGTGGTGATCACCGATTTTCTCTGCCGCCTGATGCCCCAGCTTTTCAGAACCGAAAACCAGCCGGGAATTTTCAACGGCCGTCTCAATCCCCGCCGCATCGGACGCAAGAAGGACTTCTGGAATCGCCTTTCCATGGCATACCGCGACCTGCTGATCGGGGAAATCCTGATGGACGTCAAGAATCGGGGCAGGATTCCAGCTCGAGAGGTAATCGACCGCTTCTTTACCGATTTCGAGGAGATGGACGCCAATGTCATGACCGCGGATCCTTTGAAATTTCCGGGTTTCCGCAGGTCGATCGAAAAGGCCCTGAACTCCGGGACGCCTCCCTGCGGTACCGTGACCGGAGTGGCGAATTTTTCCTTTGCCGGGATCAAACAACACGTCGGCCTGATCGTTTCCAATCCGGAATTCCAGGCCGGGGCGTTTGATATGGCTTCGGCTGAAAAAATGTGCCGCCTGCTTACCCGTTGCGCCCGTCTCCGCCTGCCGGTTGTCGGTTTCATCAGTTCCGGAGGCATGCAGACCAAGGAAGGCGCCGGCGGCCTCTTTCCCATGGCCGTGGTCAACGCCCTGATCACCCGTTTCGTCCGTGATCACGACCTGCCGATGATCATGTTCGGTTTTGGTGATTGTACCGGAGGCGCTCAGGCAAGCTTCGTAACCCACCCCCTGGTACACACCTGGTATTTTTCAGGGGCAAACATACCCTTCGCGGGACAGATCGTGGTTCCCGC
>Ga0272442_10005486_pt1 | contig 16933 bp, 13 predicted proteins | sample SSMForm2O_FD_200262 | JGI IMG/M metagenome (GOLD analysis project Ga0272442, IMG submission 200262) | Marine sediment archaeal communities from Little Sippewissett salt marsh, Falmouth, MA, United States - SSM-Form-2O | ecosystem: Environmental > Aquatic > Marine > Wetlands > Sediment ... | reverse complement strand
CGGGCGCCGCCACCGGCTCAGGAAGCGTTACAGTACTGTCCATGACTGTCTCAATGCCCGCAGCCCTCAGCATAGTGGGAAGTGAAAAGGGCAGTGCTACAGTGTAACGTCCTTTGGCATCAGACCACATTCTCATCCCGGAAACATACAGGCCTGAAAGTATTGTAGCCATGGAATGTGAAGTAAAATTCGAAGGGCTGTAAGCACGGCTGAAGTAAGCGCCTTTTTCCATGAACCGGCTCATGCCGGGTGTCGGACAGTGGTTTCCGTCACCCTGCCCGGCACATATATAATCCGATCTCAGGGCATCAATGGATATCATTACGATTCCACGAAGGTCGGGCTGATGCCCCGCATGCGTCCAGCGGGCATTCGCATCCTTCCCTGCCTTTTCATATGGAAGATCACCCATCATACAGTTGTCATCAATTCCGTTAGAAGCAATCTCACGTCCGTCCGGGCATATTCTTCGATCCCGGTCGTTACAGTCGGAACCTCCGAGTGCAATGGAATAAAAACCATCCCTGTCTACGTCTATCCAGTGTCCGAAGATTCTCGTGATCAAAGAAGAGTATGGGGTCCATTCGTGCAGCAGCCTTGCGGAGCGATTGGTCCGCGCTGTCACCCCCATTATAAGGAGGAATGCTGTAACAAGGACGATACATATCCTGAGCAAACCGTCACTCATCAGAGGCATGTGACGATTATTGAATGCAACCATGGCTCCAAGTGTCATCAGAACTGAAGAAATTAATACGAGAATCACGACTGTGGAGTACTGGTGAATATACCTTACAATCCAGGACACCGCCGTCATCAGCATCAAACCGGAAAGCACAAGAAATAAAGAGACCGCGGCAGATTTAGCCATGCCTGCATTCATTCTCCGTTTTCGATCTGCTGACGTAAGAAAATGATAACAGGCTGCACCAGCCAGCATAACAAATGCCCCTAATACCAGAGCACCTGCCGTTAACACAATCTGTGGAAATTCAATATTCGTGTTTCCTGTAGTATGTGACAGAAGAATTATCCAGGCAAAACCCGTCACCAGTGTGGCGGATACGATCAGGAGGCCAGTCCCGTATCCGCCCCGGAGAAAGCGGTCCCCGCATTGATGTATAAACTGTAGAAACCCCTGCGGCATATGTTGAACAAGCAACGAATAAACGGCCACTGACGGAACAATGATAATGGCAGCTGACATTATTGAAAGGCCAAGGGAACGGAGACTGCTTCTTCCCCCAAGCTCTATTACGTCTTTGAAAAGGAATACCTGGTCAAAGCGAAGCAGAGCGGCTGCAGTATCAATAATAGTAAGTAAAAGTGCCGCAGACAGGCAGGATATTAAAAAATTGATAATCCAGACAGACCGGAGTCTCGAAGCAGCCGGCTTAAAACTCTGTTGTTCCACTTCGTTCTGCATTACCTGCTCAGGCATACACCGACGCCAGCATCCAGCTCAAGGCTCCCGCAATAGAAAGCACTACGTAATAGCGCGCCCTCGAATTGAACCTGCCCTGTTTATCCATTCCCTTTAAAGCGAGCATCCCGGTTCCCGTCAGCCATGCTGCAATCCCCATGATAATAAACAGAACCCCGGCAGTAGAAGGATCCACCATGGATATTCCCGATGTACCTGTACCTGACAGCGACCGGACTTCGGACTGATCCGGTGATCCCGGGATATCGGACATCAGCCGTTTCTCCGCCTTTCGTGCGTATTCATAAAGACTTCTATGCGGCAGCCACAGGTGTCTTATTGACATTATCGCCCTGCTGACGGCCCTGTAATTACGAAGTGCAGAATCTCTTTCTCCGGCAAGCTCATCTTCCCTTGCAATAAACCTCAGCCTCTTCAGACCGGCACGTGTGTACGGGTTACCGGGGAAATACCACCTTACTGATTCTTCAAGCTTCAGAACCGCGAGTCTCCTTTGCTTCTGTGCCATTGCGCTGACCGCTTTTTCGTATGCCGTCCTGCTTCTAAACAGCATTATACCTGTGCCCGCAGCGGCAATAAAAACAGCCCACAGCAGAATCTCTATTGCGGTTTTCCTCAAAATCGAGTCGCCTATACGAAGTTACGACGCCATAGAACAAGCGCGGCAACAGAAAAGAAGAACAGTGTGTACAGGATACCATAGCCCAGGGCTGAAGCTATGTACTGGCTGTCTACGAAAACCTCGTGAATGCTCGACCATGAAGTTTCCACCATACGGCCGGTGGGATAAAAGAGGTAAAACCTGGGCATGATTCTGGCAACCGTACTGATAATGGGCCCCAGAATGCCTGCCTTGGGGGTTGAGGCATATGCAATTGCAATATCGAGATTCCGGCCTATTATGAAAACACCAAAGGTAAGAATACCACTTAAAAACGGCGTTGAGAAAGATGTAAAAAAAAGCGAAACGGATGCAATCAGGGCAATCTCCATACAGATCATCACTACCATGAGATAAAATCCCGGCTGGGGAGTTCCTCCGTTTACAGCAAGAATCAGGAGCAGCACAGCCGTCAATCCGGCTACCAGAACCAGAAGTGTCAACAGGAGCCCGAGGTACTTGCCCGTAAGAAATAAGAGGCGCGTCAGCGGCCTTGCAAGAACCGTATATATAGTCTTCTTTTCAACTTCCTTGTAGACAAGAGTGGAACCCAGAAATATTGCCGTAACCACGGCGAAAAAAGAAGTACCGGCAAGACCAACATCCATAATAACTCTGAATTCCTCCCCCAGGGAAAGCTTTCCAAGTACAATGGAAAACAGGATCAGGGCCACGGCAAAAAACAATATTCCATGCAGAACCTTGTCTCGTACGGCTTCCCGGAATGTGCTTAATATTATTGCCCAGAGTACTTTCATTATTAAATTCTCTATTAAAGTCGAAATATAGTATACAATCTATAGAATTTGTACAGGTCAATCGCAAATGTTATTCTGCTGACTGGAATAGTTACTCATATGAAATGGTAAAATGAAGACCTGCCCTAAATGCTCGAAAGTATTTCCGGATACAGAATCAGTCTGCCCTGATGACGGATCTGTACTGCTGCCTGGACAGAATCCTCAACAAAAAGGGGGCACAATCCAGCTCAACATGAAGCCTGCAGATTCCCCTGTACGACCTGTGCCTCCAAAGCCGCCGGAGTCTCCTTCTGCAGCCGGCAGCGCTCCCGGCAACGAATCCGCCCCGGAAAAACAACAACCCCCGGTCCCACCTGAGCCTGACAGGGCTCCAACTGTGGATCCTGCTGAGTCCTCAGTGCCCGAATCCGCAGACAGCAGTGGGAACAGCTTGATCGGACAGACTCTGGAAAACAGGTACAGAATAAATCATTCAATAGGCGAAGGCGGGATGGGAATTGTATATGAAGCCGAGCATATTGAGATTGAGAAAAAAGTGGCCGTAAAGGTCCTGAGAGAAGACCTTTCCAATCAGACAGAACTGGTTGAAAGATTCAAACAGGAGGCAAAATCCGCCAGCAGGATAGGACACCCGAATATTGTTAATGTCACTGACTTCGGAAGAACTCCTGACGGGGGCGCCTTTTTCGTGATGGAATACCTGGAAGGTGAGGATCTTTCTTCCCTGCTGGAAAGGCAGGGGACTCTTACGGCTGACGAAAGCGTCAAAATAATATCCCAGGTATGCAAAGCACTCGAAGCCGCCCATGCGCAGGGAATCATTCACAGGGACATCAAGCCCGAGAATATCTTCCTGGCGCGGGTTGGAGGAGAACGGGTAATAAAAATCCTGGATTTCGGCATCGCCAAAATGAGCGGCTTTTCTGAATCCGGGAAAAAGCTAACACGTCCCGGTGTCGTGTTCGGTACGCCTGAATACATGTCACCGGAACAGGCGCAGGGCAAGAATCCGGATCACAGAACAGACCTTTATTCGGTAGGCATCATCCTGTGGGAAATGCTTGCCGGACATACACCTTTCAAGGGTGATGATTTCATGGCCATAATCTCGCAGCATCTTTTCAACGAGGTTCCCCCCATTCATGAAGCCAATCCGGATGCACAGCTTCCCGTGGGCATGGAACAGATAATCACCAACTCCGTTGCCAAGAAAAGGGAAGAACGCTACCAGTCGGCCAAGCACCTCATGAAAGACCTGGAAAGAAGCATTCGCGGGGATATGATGGCGAGACAATCGATGGAGCAGCATGAGGAGCCTGAGCCTGGAAAAGTCGAAGGCGGACCTGCTCCTGATGTGGTCATTACCAGAGAAACAGTCTCGCAGCCCCAGAAGGTAAACGTTGCCATTATTGCAGGAGGCACCTCGGCAGCCGTCGTTCTTGTGGCGGCCCTGATTGCATGGTGGTTTTTAAAACCTGAGTTTCCTGAGTCATCAGCACAGAAAATGCAGCTATCCGTCGCATCACAGACATCCCCGAAAACTCCGGAAAAAGCAGATAAAAAGGAAAAAAACAGCGAAGAATCAACTGAAAAATCCACAGTGACCCCGGGAAGCATGAGCAAGGTCACCATAAATACGGATCCATCACATGCATCAGTTGTACTGAAAGACGTAGGCATTCTGTGCAGACGCACTCCATGTACGATTCAGCTTCCCCAGGGAAAAAAGACCTCATTAATCCTGGCAAAAGGACGCCTCAGAAGCGTGGTTGACGTCACACCGTCAGAACCGACGGAAAGTATGGATGTAAAACTCTCGGCAGCTGCACCCGCCAGGAAATCGAGAAACAAGAGCAGACGCTCTCGGAAAAAAACCCCGGTCACAAAACCAGCGGAAGATCTTAAAGTCCCCAGTTTCTGAAAAATCCCTGATATTTTCCATGTGACGAATGGTGAACCGCCCGCCATCCGTCACCGTTTACCCAATTCCACCAATGAACGTGCAGGTGGTTCAAGAATGATTTCTTCAACAATTACGGGGTGCCGCCGTTATTAATCCGCTTCCTGTCCCTTCTGGCACGAATACTGCTCAACAGATGGGAAACCTTATCAAGGGAGGTGGCGGAAAATGGAAAAGCAGAAAAAAAACGTAAAGGCGGTCTACACGATCGTTTCCCGGGAAAATGATCGTGACAGATGGGTACAGGTAGGCATCGGCTTTGTGAACCGTGACAGTTCAATAACCGTAAGGCTCGATGCAAATCCGGTAAACGGAGTCCTGCAAATAAGGGACTTCAAACCACGTCAGCCGGCCGGCAGGGCGGCCTGACGCATTCAACAGGGTCTCACAGAAGAGACCGAAAGGAGAAAAGAAATGAAAACGGTAAAACTTGGTCAGATTCTGATCGCAGCTATCATGGTCAGCGTACTTGCATCTTCCGCACTCGCTGACACCAAACAGACCACTACCGGCGGCGGCGCAATAAACATCAATACCGCCACGGCAAATGAACTCACATTTCTGCCGGGAATCGGGGCCAGCAAGGCAAAGCTAATAGTGTCCTACCGGGATAAAAGGCCCTTCAAACGCGTCGAGGATATAATGCGCGTAAAAGGAATCGGGCGATCAACTTTCAAGAAGATAAGAAATTACATATCGGTTGATGGTCCCACCACTGTAAAGAAGAAAATCTCCAGCCGCTGAGTTACTTCAGCTTGCGATCCGGAAAAATCAGACCGAAAATCCTTCTATTCTCGGCATTCAGCCTGTCCATGGTGGCCAGACGATAATATGGCGGTGCGTATGCAGGATCCAGCTCAATGGCCTTTTTGTAATACTTGATACCGTCGGCTTCCTGTCTTTCGAGTGTTATTCCATAGTAGTAATAATAAACAGCCGAAAAGAGATTGCGCATCTGTATTCTTCTGGATTCATCCACGGAACGGCTGACGAATTTACCTCCCCGTCTGAGATTAAGACGCATCAGTTCAATACTCATCTGATGCTGTTCCCTGGGTCCGACATTCCTCCAGGCCGTACGGCGGCCGGTTCTGAGCAGGGTGTCCGCATCACTTCTTTCACCAAGGCTGTTGAGAGCGATTGCGCCCGCAGTCAGCGCTTCCGAAAGCAGATTACTGGGATGTTCCAGTGCCTTTTCTGCAGCCGACGCCGCACGGACATATTCCTTGTTCCGAAGCCTGATTCTTGCTAGCTCTGCAAGAAGAGCAGGAGATTCAGGATCCTTCTTAAGGGATTCTTCAAGCATCTCAACTGCCTCGGATTCCTTATCCTGCCCGTACAGCGCCCTCGCCTCGATTGCCCTAGCTGTGGAAGCCCAGTAAACGGGTTCTTTAACACCTGCAGCAATCTGTCTGGCCTTCTCAGGAACACCAAGTTCAAGGTACTCGCCGGCCAGGTCGACCAGCAGGACGGGTGAATCCGGTTTCCGTTTCATGATTGCATTCAGCTTTTCAATTGCCGCTTCCCTTCCTTCTATGCGTCTTGTAAGCCTTGAAAGAAGGAATTCGTAAGAAAGATCCACGTCCCGGTTCTGCCAGTCAGAAACGGATTTCAGCAGTTCCCGGGGTGGGACCGAACCGATTCCGAATGCAAGAAAAATCCTCGCAGAACACAGCTCTTCCCGCGCTGAATCCTTGAAAAGATAATTCGCCCTGATTATCTTGTTGCCCAGCCACGCCTTGAGTCCTTCAATGCATCGGTGGGGTTCTTTATGTTTCTTGTAGGGAAACTTTCTCAGAAGCTTTCTGGCCTTGTAAGCCTGGCCCGTTCTCATCAGATGAAGCACGGTCTGAGCAATTTCGTCCGTGTTCATATCCGACGACAGAAAATCCATGGTCATCTTATGTGCATTTTCTGTATATCCCTGCTGCAGTGTCAGAAGAGAAAGCTGTGAATTCGGAGGGTCACTCAACCCCATTCCCCTGATATTTTGCAGAGTTGAAGCGGCCGCCTTCACGCGGTTAAGTGCAAGCTCGTTCTCAAAACGCAAAGACAGTATGCGGTGTCTGACCCTGTCACGCGTCGCCTTTTGAAGGATTGACAGAGCAGCCTCGTGTTCTCCCGTCATCGCACTGCCCCGTGCATACCACAGAGCTTCGGGCACTCTGGCAGGATCCTTTTCGGATGCCGCCCTTAATACTGTGATGGCCTCTGTGATATTGCCCCCTGCAAGCATAAGCCTGCCATTGATATAATCTCCGAATGCTTTCAGTGAGCCTGCCGCATTTTCCAGCCGTGGTTTCACGGCGCCGTAAATGTTCTTCAGCTTTTTCAAACCTGATTCAGTCTGCTCCGGCTCATTATCAAGAGCTATTGCTATGGAGGACAGAAGAGTCTGTGCATGAGAAGGCGACTTCTTCAGAATTGACTGGACAAGAACACCAGCTTCTTCATTTTTTCCCTGTTCCACATAGATTCTCAGCAGTGCGGCTGGGATATATATAGGAACCTGTTCCGCCTGCCCGGCGATAACGAGGTTTGATACGGCATCTGCAACATTATCCAGTTCATAAAGTGCAAGGCCGTAAATGAATGTCATATAAACCGGTGGTGAAGAAAAATCACCCAGCCTTTTCTCGATGTAGTCGGCAGCCTCCGAAGCTTTTGCCTTGTCCAGCATATATGCCGCCTGCAGAGCCGCTTCCCTGGCTTCTTCAGTCTGTGGATCCAGCTGCTCCAGAAATTCAGACAGTGCCTCTTCATTTTTTATGGGCCTGTCATGTACAAGGGCGAGGACGAGACTTTCCCACGCCCATTCCAGCGCCACTTCGCGATTTGAGGGATAATCATCAAAAAGTTCGTCGAGGATTGCGATGGATTCATTGTGGCCTTTGATAGTGTCTAATGATGACGCCTGCATTGCGGTTTTAAGACTGGCATTAATCGACCTTTTAACCAGCGCGGAATAAGTGATGATGCCTACGGTTGCAAGAAGCGCAATTACGGCTGCAGCTAAAAGCGGCCACTTGATTTTCTTCCAGCGGCGGGCCGATGGCGTCATCTCCATGACAGGGGATGCCCCTGCGTTCTGCCACTGATCCAGCCCGGATGCTTTTTTATCTATACGGCTCAGCGCATCGGCTAAAACGCCATCATCGCGATCCTTGTGGAATTTTCCTTCCAAAAAACAACCCCCTGTTCCATTCCGGGTAAAATTTTTTAGTTATAATATATTTTTTTTCATGTTTCGGCAATCATGCACTTCCGGCTACGCGCTTTACTCTGCATCCCAGTTTTCCAAGTTTTTCCTCTATGCGCTCATATCCCCTGTCAATATGATAGACACGCAGAACTTCTGTAGTGTTTTCAGCAGCAAGTCCAGCCAGAACCAGGCTTGCACTCGCCCTGAGATCAGTCGCCATAACCTGCGCTCCGCACAAGCGCTCCTGTCCTCTTATTATGGCCGACCTGCCGCGTACGCTTATATCTGCACCCATGCGCTGAAGCTCACTGACGTGCATGAAACGATTCTCAAACACCGTTTCAGTGATAAGACTCTGACCACTGGAGAGACACATGAGCACCATGAACTGGGCCTGCATGTCTGTTGGAAAGCCAGGATAGGGTGCCGTCGTAATATCGACGGGTTCCGGTCTTTCAGTTCCCCTGACCCTTATTCCCCGTGCAGTCGGCTCCACATCGACACCGCTCTGCCCCAGTTTGGATATTACGGAACCCAGGTGCTCAGGCAGGCATCCTTTTACGATAATGTCGCTGCCGGGAAGACACCCTGCCACAAGAAAGGTTCCCGCTTCGATACGATCAGCCATTATGGCGTGGTCAAAAGGCTCCAGGTCGTCGGTACCTTCGATTTCTATAATATTCGTTCCGGCGCCGGAAATTCTGGCCCCCATCTTGTTCAGAATCCGGGCCAGTTCCTCCACTTCGGGTTCGCGGGCCGCGTTTATGAGCACAGTACGCCCTTTTGCCAGCGTTGCAGCCATCATCAGATTCTCGGTTCCCGTATGCGTGGAGATGTCAAAATTGATTTCCGCACCTTTGAGTCTGTCGGCCTCTGCAATCACGTAGCCCCTTTCTAGAGAAATCCTTGCTCCCATGGCTTCGAGACCTTTGAGGTGAAGATTAATCGGTCTGGCACCGATGGCACATCCCCCGGGCAGTGAAACCTTGGCCTTTCCGAAACGAGCCAGCAGGGGACCCAGAACAAGAACCGACGCACGCATCTGCTTGACAAGCTCATACGGTGCTTCCGGTCTGTTCACCGTCGATGCATCTATGTGTACGACAGAACCTTCAACAGACGTACGGGCACCCAGAAATCTTAAGAGAGCCGTAAATGTCCGGACATCCTGAAGGTCCGGAACATTTCGCATGATGCTCTCACCCGGTGCCAGAAGAGCGGCCGCAAGAATAGGAAGCGCGGCATTCTTCGCCCCGCTGACCTGCACTTCTCCTTTCAGCGGCTTTCCGCCTTCTATGACGATTTTATCCATACCAGGAAGCTACTTCAGAAAATTATATCATTCCTTCAATCAGGAAATTGAACGAAAGATAAACCATCGTATACCGGTTGAAAAACGGCGCCCTGTAAGTTGAATCCTGACCAAGCTGGTTGCCTGACGTTATGGAACCAAGAGACAGCCCCAGCCACTTTATCGGCAGATAGGACAGGTCGAAACCGTAAGTGTTTATGTGTACGTCGCGATCCCCGGACTGAAGTTCCTCATTCTCATCAAAGGACGATTCCAGGGCATCGGGATTAATACCGTTTCCGCTTCCTCCCTGCGGAAGGGGTGTCTTCTCATCTCCTATTGCATGCTTGTACATGAAGGTGTAACCGAAGTTGAAGGAGAAGGACAGTGTATCAACAAGGCCGAGCGAAATACCTGCATTGGTAGGAATGCTGAACATGGGATTGGTTCCGGCTCCGTAAAGCAGCCCTGCACAGCTCGGACTCCATTCGTTGCGGCATCCCTGGTTGGGAATCGCATCATATTTCGGAGTTTTACTCTCATGGAAATACTGTGTGTAGCCTATGCCCGCTGACAGAGTAATACCCTCAAGCGCCTCGGGCCATGTCTTGGCGGCACTGATTTTGGGAGAAAGAGACGTAATAAGGGTCGCCGTCTCACTGCCCTTGCTCGTTGGTATCGCTACTCCCAGGGAGGGACTCAGGCTCCAGTTGTCCTCCAGCGAAACCGGGAACATGAATCTTATATTCACATCAGAAGGATAAATTTCGTTCTTCTCACGGGTCCAGTCCGAATTGGTCAGCTCCAGATCCAGAGAAAAACTGGCACTTATTGCAAACCAGTCCGCGAAATACCACCGGGGTGCAATTCCAAGTCCGATTGCATAATAAGGGTTGTAGGTCAGGTCAGCGTCCTGATTAAAACTGTATGCCGTGGCCTGATTTGTAAGACTTACCGATGAACCTCTGTAGGGAGGCGGCTCCCCTCCAGTTACTGGAGGAGGAGTCTCTGTTTCGTCGACCTCGGAAGTCTCATCAAGTTCGATATCATCACCGGATTCAGGAGCTGCAGCAGGTTCCTCGCCACTTTCCTCCTGTGCCGTCAGGGCGGCTGGAAAGATTAAGATAAGCATTAAGGAAATTAGGATTGCCATGTTTCTTGTTAGCACTTGTCTACCCTCACAGATTTAAGGGCGGGAATCTACCACTACTGGGTATTAACCGCCGTTGATATATTGAGCATTCAATCTCTTTTTTCACTATTTTGTCAATATGTTTGACCTTTTGCCAAGCTGTTTGACCGTGCTTTATATGTGTATTGACGCAAAGATACACTTGAGCTAGTTTTCCTAGTTCTTTGGTTGGAAATAATATTCAATTACTGGAATACCAGTAATTATCTCCGGAGGCGTTTATGAAAAAGCTCAATAGTGAGGACATAAGGAATATCTGCCTTATAGGCCACGGTGGCTCTGGCAAGACATCTGTTGGAGAAGCCCTTCTCTTTAACGCAAAGGCAACCACGAGACTCGGAAACACGCGTGAGGAAACATCGGTTTTCGATTATGAGCCAGAGGAAATTAAACGGCAGGGAAGCATTTCCACCTCAATCCATCCCTGCGAATGGCACAAGAAAAAGATCACCGTGATTGATACGCCGGGTGACGCCAATTTCTATGTTGACGCAATTTATTCCCTTTTTGTCTGTGACACTGCAGTTACCGTCATCAGCGCTGTGGATGGCGTTGAGGTTCAGACAGAAAGGTACTGGGAATCCGCACAGAAACAGAAACTTCCATCAGTCGTAGTTATTAACAAAATTGACAGGGAACGGGCGGACTTTAATGCGGCAATAAAAGATGCACAGGAACTGCTCTCAAAACGAATCCTGCCCATGACCCTTCCAATCGGTTCGCAGGAGGAATTCAGCGGCGTAGTCGATGTACTTGCCGGTAAAGCGTACATGGCTCCTCCCGAAGGCTCAAACGAAGTAAAAGAAGGTGAAATTCCCGCTGAAATGGCTGATGAAGTTGCACAGGCAAAGGAAAGCATCATTGAAAACATTGCCGAAAGCGATGATGCCCTCATGGAAAAATATCTGGAAACTCTTGAATTGTCCAAAGAAGAAATCACAAAAGGACTCTCAGATGCTATTCTGAAGGGTACTCTCGTACCCGCTTTTGCTGTATCCGCCGCGAGGAACATCGGCATATTCCCGCTTCTGGATCTCATAGCAGATCACTGTCCCTCGCCTCTTGAACGTAAATCGCCTGAACTCGCTGAAGGAGAAAAAATATCACCCGATGCAGACGCACCTTTCTCAGCCCAGGTATTCAAGACAATACAGGACAAGTTTTCCGGCAAGCTTACCGTATTCAGGGTATGGTCGGGCACACTTCATTCTGATTCGACTTTTTTCAATTCTTCGAGGGACGAAAAGGAACGTTGCGGACAGATCCTTGTACCAATGGGCAAAAACCAGGAATCCATAACCGAGGCCGTTCCCGGCGATATCGTTGCGGTTGCAAAACTGAAGGAAACCACAACGGGTGATACGCTCTGTGACGAAAAGAACAGGGTCAGATTCGTGGACATGCCCAAATTCGAGCCCATCATCAGCTTTGCGCTTAAACCCAGGACAAAGACCGACGAGGACCGTATTGCACAGGCACTTGCCAGAGTCGCCGAGGAAGACATAACTCTTAGAGTCTCAAGAGACACAGAGGCAAAAGAAATTGTTGTATCAGGCATGGGTCAGGTTCATATCGAAACGACCGTGGAAAAAATGAGAAGAAAGTTCGAGGTGGAAGTAGACCTGCTCCCTCCCAAAATTCCATACAGGGAGACACTGAAGAAAAAGGTCGACGGAATCGAAGGAAAACACAAGAAACAGACCGGCGGAAGGGGACAGTTCGGGGTCTGCTATATCAACATCGAGCCCCTTCCCAGAGGAGAGGGTTTCGAGTTTGATAATAAAATCGTGGGAGGCTCCATTCCCAGGCAGTGGATTCCCTCCGTGGAAAAAGGAATCAAGGACCGTATGGCAACAGGTATAATCGCGGGTTATCCTGTCGTAGACGTAAAAGTAACACTTTATGACGGAAAATATCACGATGTGGATTCTTCCGACATCGCATTCCAGCTCGCTGGCTCCAAGGCCTTCAAGGAAGGATTTGCAAAGGCAGGGCCCGCCCTTCTCGAGCCTGTTATGAATGTTGAGATAATCTGCCCCGAGGATTCCATGGGAGACGTGATGGGAGACATCAACTCCAGGCGGGGCCGGGTCCTTGGAATGGATGCAAAAGGCAGGAACCAGGTTATCAAGACACAGGTTCCCATGGCCGAAATGCTAAAATATGCGCCCGATCTCAACTCAATGACCGGAGGACGTGGATCTTTCACAATGGGATTCGATCATTATGAAGAACTCCCGGCCAATCTTCTGGACAAGGTCGTTGCCTCGTCAGGAAGAAAAGAAGAGGAAGAAGAAGATTAAGCTTCCGGGGTTTACTTTATCCGCCCACGCTCATAGCCAGTAGTGAAACTGATAACATATCTTTTCGAGCATCTTTTGAGTCAATGGCCTGCGCCGCCATTCTTCAAAATGGATCTCGCTGCAGTTTTCAAGATCGGTAAAAAAAATGTCCTCCATTTTCTTTCCGATTTCGTCGCTCACGCAACTGACATTGAGTTCGATATTATGGAATACGCTCCGGTGATCGAGATTGAAACTCCCTACCGTTGACCAAACTCCATCAACAACAGCGGTCTTTGCATGAAGCACCTGTTTCTGCCATTCATATATCCGGATCCCCCATCTGAGCATCCTTGAATACAGGCGCTTCCCGGCCAGCGCCACTACAGGAATATCGCTGTGCGCAGGTACGATTACGCGGACATCCACACCTCTGCGGCTTGCATTCCTGAGCGCGCGCCTGGTTCCAATATCGGGAACAAAATACGCATTGGTAATGTAAACGTATCTGTTCGCCCTCGAGATGGCCCTTGTGTATGCCCTGCGGATGCGTCTCCTGTGGCGACGACGCTGGTTTGTAAGAACACTGGCCAGTACATCACCCGAATCCCCCGTGATGGGAAGAAATCGCTGCTGGGAAAGTCTTTCGCCCGCATACCATTGCCACATACGAAGGGCGATCTTGCCGATCTCCCTTACAGAAGGACCTTCAAGGCGTAAATGTGTATCACGCCAGCCCGCTCCCCCCTTCTCAACCGCGTCATATTCAGTGGCAATGTTCAGGCCTCCTGTAAAAGCAACCTTTCCATCCACAATCAGTATCTTTCTGTGAAGCCGTGTATTCCACCCCCATCTCGGACGCCATGGAGCTACCGGATGAAATTCATACAGCTTTATTCCAGCATCCCGCACGGAATCGAAAAAATCAGCGCTGTTCTCTATGCATCCGATGGAGTCCCATACGAGCCGTACTTCCACTCCACGTCTTGATGCCGCTTTGAGTGCTTCTGAAAACTCCATTCCAGTGGCATCATCACTGAGAATGTAAACCTCCATCAGGATCCACTCACGGGCATCCTCTATTGCCCTAAGCATCTCGGGGTAGGCCTCTGAACCACCGAGAAGAATGTCCACCCTGTTCCCCTGAACAAGCTTTTCGGGATAAAGGCAGTATCTGTTCCAGGGATTTTCCGGAGACACGGATTTCTTGCTCTTGCTCATATGAATAGGCTGTATCGTACGAAACTCCCAATATCAAAGGCAAGTTGTTTCAGAAACCACTCGATTGCTGAAAACGAACTAGCAACAGCATAAATAATCGTTGTTATGGTAAAGATAAAAATTTGACACCCTGTGTGTTCTTTGGGTACATTGTACCCAAATATGATATTAAAGCCGGAGGGAGTACAACTATGAGCTATCAAAAAACATACAAGGATTTCGAAGACTTCGCCAGAGACGAACTGAATTCTTCATATCAGTGGGAAGGTCAGATTGATGAACTTGCACAGGATTTCTATATGGATGACATCAAAGCAGGCATTAAAAAAGGCCGTCGCGACATCGAAGAAGATGATGATGAATACTGAAAAACATTAAAACATTTTCTTCGCGAGAATCCCCATTATTTGCTAGAAAAACCCTGAAGGTCCATCTCCCGGACAATCGGCCGGACAGTCAAAAATACAGTCAACGCTGCATGAATCTCCCGTGCAGTCAGGACAGTCCCCGCTCGCGCAGTCGGCAGGACAGTCTAAAGTACAGTCAAAAATGCAATCAACCTGACAATCGCCCGGGCATTCTGCAAAACAATCGTTAGTACATGCATCTGTAATACCACAATCCATCGAAGCACAATCCGGACAGTCAGTTGAGCAGTCGAAGGTACAATCAGATGAGCATTCCGTGGTGCAGTCCGTGATGCACTCTGTTGTGCAGTCTGTCACGCAATCGGCTGGACATTCGGTCGGACAGTCTGTCGCACAATCCAGACCACAGTCCTGCGGGCAGTCCGGGCCGCAGTCCGCATCACAGCCGGCATCCATGCCACCGTCATCGTCCGTTATACAGTCGGCCGAATCACAACCTGCATCAATTCCACCATCAGGATCTCCTGCACAGTCACTGCTTACACAACCGGCGTCGATGCCTGCGTCTGCATCATAAGAGCAGTCTCCTGCACATTCCTGACGGCAGTCGGAACAATCCTCTGAACACTCGACAGTGCACTCGGAGATGCAGTCATCGCTGCAATCCGTGTTTGAACATGCAGATGCATCGAAGCCGCCATCGTTTTCAGTCATACAGTCCGCATCGTCATCACTTAAGAGACCCTTTGTCCTGCCGCAGCCGGAAAAACGCATCGCGGCAGCGCCAGCAAGAATAGTGCTGAGTCGCAGCAGTATTTCGCGCCTTGTCGGATCTGTATCCGGAACATCGGGACAGGATGATGAAAGGCGGAAGACTTCTGCTCCACCGTCCGCATCAAGGGAAAGCGTGTACAGAATCTCCTTTACAAGCTCAACAAGATAATCGTGATCCATTGACTGCATGAATATCTCCGGTTTCCCAACAAACAAAAAAAACAACGGCATACTTACAGCGTGAATTATATCAGAAAAACAACAAAGTGACCCGGCATAACCTGCCTAGCAGGGCAGCTGACATGGAACAGGGTGTCACATAATGGCTAGAAGAACGCCGACGATCCGTCACCGGGGCAGTCAAATGAGCAGCTGTCACCTGCGCCGCAGTCGACGCAGTCTACACAGTCACCTGAAACACAGTCAGGACAGTCGCCCGGGCATTCGGCAAAACAGGCGTCGGTGGAACAACCGCCATCACAGTCAAAGGGGCATTCGGTAGCACATTCGCTGGAGCAGTCCGTAAAGCACTCTGTCGGACACTCGGCACTGCACTCAGCGCTGCAGTCCGTAACACAGTCTCCCGGGCATTCTGCACTACATTCCGAAGAACATTCAGTTGCGCATTCCGATGAACATTCGGAGGAGCACTCAGACGAGCACTCGGAAGAGCATTCAGACGAACATTCGGAGGAGCATTCCGATGAACACTCGGAGGAGCATTCCGATGAACACTCGGAGGAGCATTCCGATGAACACTCGGAGGAGCAATCCCCGTCTCCGGCGGCTCCATCCCCGCCGTCAACTCCGCCGTCCGGGAATTCATTTTCCTCAACACCGGAAGAACCTCCACATCCGGTCATTCTCAAAGCTGCAGCTCCAGCCATTATCGCACCCAGCCTTGTAAGAACATCCCTGCGGGTAGTTCCAGCCCCCGGAAGATCAGGACAGGCGGACGGAATATGTATGATTTCTTTTCCGTCCCCGGATTCTTTCTGAAGTCTCCGCAATACTTCACGAATAATCGAATTCAGAGCATCGGGATTTGGATTTACCATCTGACACCTCCTCACAGGGTTTACGGGTTACATAGTGTCTGTAACTAATATAATTGTATAAGATAAATATTTCTTATCGTTTAGTTAGTACAGCATAACGGAAATATCTTCATTTTTTTTCCTTTTACTCAATATCACGTTATTGACGTCCCCCCTGTTGTAGTCATAGCCTTATTTCTCTGCATCAGAACTATACCTTTTTTGAAGGGAGACATAAAAATGACTGAAATCGTTTACGTTGAGGCAAGGGAAATCCTTGATTCAAGAGGCAACCCCACTCTGGCGGTTGACGTACAGCTTGCGTGTGGAGCCGCCGGCACTGCTCGAGTCCCTTCCGGAGCCTCGACAGGAGAACATGAGGCACTTGAACTCAGGGATGGTGACAAGCTCCGTTATGGTGGGAAGGGAGTTCTCACAGCGGTTGAGAATGTAAACAGCATCGTTTTTGATACGATAATTGGAAAAAATGCTGATCAGCAGGCCGACCTGGACAGGACGCTGATTGACCTTGATGGTACTGACAACAAATCCAGGCTCGGGGCCAATGCAATACTTGGTGTTTCCATGGCAGCGGCACGTGCATCTGCGGAGGCATATGGAATGCCCCTTTACAGGTACCTGGGTGGACCGAACTCCCGCATGCTTCCTGTGCCAATGATGAACATCATGAACGGCGGAGCCCATGCCGACAACAGGCTGGACATCCAGGAATTTATGAT
>Ga0272442_10005483_pt1 | contig 16942 bp, 13 predicted proteins | sample SSMForm2O_FD_200262 | JGI IMG/M metagenome (GOLD analysis project Ga0272442, IMG submission 200262) | Marine sediment archaeal communities from Little Sippewissett salt marsh, Falmouth, MA, United States - SSM-Form-2O | ecosystem: Environmental > Aquatic > Marine > Wetlands > Sediment ... | reverse complement strand
GAAAGCACGGCCCGTGCACGGTCCCTTTTCGTTTTGTCCGCGGCGGAAACCGCATAAACCAGAATGTTGGTGTCTATGAGGAACATCAGCGCTGATGGAGTTCATCCCGGTTTCGATACGCACTGCGCACGTCGGCATCGGGGTACTTGCTGTCAATCAGGGCATAGGATTTCTCAACATCCTCAAGATCGCTGTTGTTCCTGCCTTTTTCCACTTCCCTGACTGCTATTCTGACGACCGAGCCGGACTTCAGCTTTACCTTCCCCAGAGGCCTGAACACCCCTTTTTCGTACAGCGCTTCGAATTCCCTCGACATGTTGTCCTCCCTGAACAATATATCACATCCCGGAATTTTGGTCACAAGCAACCGAACGGGCACTAATCTGGAAATCCATTTCTCAATGTTCCCGGCAGGAATAATGTCCATTGCACCGCCTCCTGTGTTGGCAGAAAAAGCAAATGTGCAATTTCAGTGCCTCCGGGTTTTTACAGGGAATCAAAGAGTTTTTCAGACGGCTGGCCCCGTCCGCCGGCGGATTTCCGACGAACCGCCATATGAAAAGCATACCCGGCTCGCGTTTGCATAGATCCTCAAATAAATATAACCTGCATGCTGTCAAACGCGGGTAATGAGGAGTTTCACATGAAAAAGAAGACGGAGATCATTGTCGTTATCGTGCTCGTGCTTCTGGGCCTTGTCGTCTCCTACGTGGTCGCGTTCGTTCCTCTCGGACCATCCACCGGCTCGCCCATCGGTAAGTACAAAAATCCGTCTACCGCCCTCGTGGTCATGGATATGCAGGTCGATTTCCTGGGGGAAAAAGCCGTGATACCTGTCGCCAAAAAGCAGACGGGAAGCGTTATCGATGCGGTCAACTCGGTTGTCAAAAAAGCCATGAAGGCCGGGATGAAAATTGTTTACGTGCGTAACGCTTTCAGCTCTCTCGACGTGATAGGAAACATGGCCCGCAACGGTGCCGCGATCAGGGACTCGGACGGGGCCCGCATGGATCCGCGCGTGCAAATTGCCGGCAACAGTATTTTCGACAAGCGCTACCCTGATGCGTTCTCGAACCGGATGTTCTCGAAGCACCTTGAAAAAAATCACGTGAATCACATCATCGTGGCCGGGGTCTTTGCGGATCAATGCGTAATGGCAACTGTAAAAGCCGCCCTCAACCGCAAGTACGAAGTGTCCGTTCTAAAGGATGCGGTTGCGGCTGCAGACCGGAAGTCCAGGGACAGCGCCCTTGAGCAGATGAAAACGGCCGGAGCGAAAATAATCAGCTCGGATCAGCTTTAATTTAGTCGAAATTCCTGAAGATCAGTTCCAGCAGTATGTCCATGCCTTTTTCGAGCATGTCTTCGTTGGCGTACTGAAGGAATGCCTGGTCGATTCCGCCAAGACCGGCCACTGCAACCATTGCAACGAGTTCCGGGCTTTCTATCTCAAGGTCGTAATGCTCATTTCCGTATTTCAGGATATCGGCGAGTATGTCTACCGTGACCTGGAAATACGCCTCCGCTTCTTTCAAAGCCATGGGGCTGAGCTCGGTAAGAATATCGTCCTTTACGGAATAAAACGATTTCTTCTCGCGCATTATCTGATAGCGCGTTTTCACGAACGCACTGATCTTGCCCCTCAAGTCCTTCTCCTTCTTGACCGCGGCCCTGATCCTGTCGGATGACTCCTCGGCCGTCATCCTGACAAAGGTGGAGAATATGTCCTCCTTGCTCTTGAAATAATAGTACAGCGTGGGCTTACGCATCCCGGCCCTGCGGGCTATGTCTTCAAGCGTAGTCTTCTTGAAACCGAAGTGCACGAAAAGTTCGCTCGCGGCATCCAGTATGCGCTTCTTCTTTTCATCGAAATGATCGGATTTCTCAACCACTGTTCTACCTTTCGACCGTTATGATTGAGAGCACAATAGCACACTGCCGGCATCCAGGTCGAGCATGACGGTTATTTTTACAACATATTTTCCGCCTGTCGGGATATACTGTCAGCGCCGCTGGAATAAAAGTCTGCAAGCTGGTAAAAACATATCTGTAAAACCTTAACAGATAAAAACAGGGAGTGGACTATCATGTCTGTCAGAACACACAAACTTATTCTATTAACAGCATTCATCCTGATCGCAGGATGCCATAAAACACACTTCAGCCCGCCGGTGAACGCCGTGGTGGATTACGACACAAAGGTCAGCATTCAGGTTGAGCCGGGCGAAAAAGGCGACTTCTTCGCCGGGGCGGTCTACGACAGGTCAGTCATCGAACCCGTCGACATACTGGGATTCAGGGTCGGCGCACGCGCCGCTCATTACGAAGACATCATAAGGTGTTTCAGGACATGGGCTGATGAATCGAAAAGGGTCATCCTTGAACCGTATGCACAAAGCCACGAAGGCCGCGAGCTTTACACGGCCGTTATCTCGTCCGAAGAAAATATCAGGAACATCGATAAAATTAAAAACGCCTCATCACAGCTGGCCGACCCTCGCAGGACAGACGCATCCGGAACAGAGGACCTGATAAAGAATACCCCGGCAACGGCTTGGCTCGGCTACAGCATTCACGGCAATGAGCTGTCAGGAGCCGATGCATCCATGGCCGTGGCCTATCACCTGATCGCATCCGAGAGCATGAACGTAAAAGAGCTGCTCGATAAAGTCGTAATCGTGATCGACCCGGTAATGAACCCGGACGGCCGCGAGCGAACGATAACAGAAATAGACGAAAACGCGGGTTACGTGCCCAATGTGGATTACGCAAGCATGCACAGGGGTCGCTGGCCTTACGGAAGAGGCAACCACTACCTGTTCGACATGAACAGGGACTGGATTGCGGGAACAGCCCCGGAAACAAGAGGCCGGTGGAAGATGATGCTCGAGTTCAGGCCCCAGCTCGTAATAGACGCGCACGAGATGATGGCCCTCGACACCTTCCTGTTCTACCCGGCGTCCGAGCCCATCAACCCTCACCGGCCCGCGAGCATAATCAAGTGGCAGAAGATCTTTGCGGACAATCACGCAGCCACTTTCGATGCACACGGCTTCAGCTATTACACCAGGGAATGGGTCGAGGGATGGTACCCGGGATACTCGGACGCATGGGCTTCTCTCAATTCATCCATAGGCATGCTTTACGAGCAGGCCAGGTTCGGCGGACAGAGCATCCGGCGCGAAAGCGGGGAAATCCTGCCTTATTCATATTCGGTAAAGGCCCAGGCCGTAAGCAGCATGAGCGACCTTTTCACGCTGATGCAGCACAGGGAGAACATTCTGAGGGACTTCGCCGCGAACCGGGCCCTGCCCTTTACAGAGGATTTTGGACGCATGTTCGCACTTCGAAAGGGCCTTCATCCGGACAGGGAGCGCGCCTTTATCAGGACCCTCATGATGCAGGGAATCGAGGTCTTTGAGGCCGAAGCGGATTTCGAAGCCACAGAGGCCCATGGCGTTTTCGGAAAAAGCGAAGAGCCTGAATCATTCAGAAAGGGCACATACCTCATCCCTGAAGCCCAGCCCCAGGGACTTCTACTCAGGGCGCTTCTGGATCTTGATCCCAGGTATTCAAAGCAGGTCCTGCTGGATGAGAGGCACGAACTTGAAAGGAAAAATGAATCAAAGATTTATGACTTAACCACATGGGATCTTGCCCATGCCTTTGACATCGACGGGTTCTGGATCACGGACAGCGGGGTGGCAAGAAAACCAGTCACGGAAATTGAAGATGCCGAAGCAGGCGTCGTTGCCCCGTCCGAAGGAGAAATCACGGCATGGGTCGTGGACGGAAGCGACGATGCATCCATCGCGTTTGCGGCGCAGGCGCTTGAGGACGGCATCCGGATTCGCGTAAGCGAGGAGGCTTTTACTACCGCTGGAAAAAAATTCTCCAGGGGCAGCCTGCTCGTAAGGCGCAGCGAAAACGTTGAAACAACGGATGAAAAGCTCGTAAAGGCCGCTGTAAAGGCGGGCGTTGTTGTCTATGCCACAACCTCGGGCCGCAGTCCGGACGACGGACCCGACCTGGGAGGACCAAAGTTCCATTTCCTTTACAAGCCGCGAGTGGCCGTCCTTGCCAATGCCCCTATCGGTCCGACGCAGTACGGCCATGTCTGGCATCACCTGGACAGAGTTCTGGGCATGCAGTTCACTCTGCTCGATGTGCAGGCCCTCGAGTGGTACGACCTGAGGCGGTACAACGTGATAATCATTCCTCCCACGTGGCAGTCCCTTGCGGCCGTGCTCAAGCCGCATGCGAAAAAACTGGTTGCATGGGTTCGTTCCGGGGGAAGCCTGATTGCAATAGGCTCCAGCGCCGCGGCAGTAACGCACAAGGATCTTGGTCTGGGCACGGTCAGGCTCATGCGGGACGTACTGACAGAAATGGACGGGTACAAAGAGGCGGCACAGATGGATCTGAAGGCGCGCGACATAAAGGTCGATCCCGAAATCGTGTGGGGAGACAGAAAACCCGAACCCCCGGAGAAAAAGGATAAAGCCGGTGGAGATAAAAAAAGCCCGGATGCGCTGAAGCCTTCTCCCGGCGCCGGTCCTGATGCGGTAAAAAAGGCGCTCGAGCGAAAGGACAGAAGACTGAGACTCTTTTCTCCCCGCGGCACAATATTCAGGGGTCTTGCCAACCTCGATTCATGGATGACGTACGGATTAAGAGACGAGGTCCCTTTTATTTTCAGGAGTGACAATGTCTTTGTGGCCAGGGCACCGGCACATGCACCCGTAAGGTTTGCGACCGAAGAACGCCTCAGACTTTCGGGCCTTGTATGGCCCGAGGCAGTCAGGCGACTTGCGTTAAGCGCCTATATCACGACAGAACGAATCGGTCAGGGGCAGGTAATACTGTTCGCCTGGGATCCCGTGTTCCGCGGTTATTTCAGGGGAACGGCCCGCATTTTCTCAAATGCCGTGGTGTACGGGCCGTCACTTGGGGCGAGCCAGCCCGCGCCCTGGTGATTTTTCTATCAAGGCGCTTGATAATTCACGGATATAAAATAAGAATCTAGCTTCACACATGAAGGGCATGATAAAAAAGCTACTGAACACATTCACCATTCTCGCTGTAGTGAGTGTGCCCTTCATGCAGGTTCGTGCCTCTGAAGAATCTTCTTCCACCAGGGTCGAAGCAAAAAACTCTTACGATGAATGGGACTGGTGGATATTCGCGTCAGAGGAATACCGCCTTCGGACATCGAAAAGCTCTCAACCCTCACAAACAGGAGATGCGCTTACCAGTCCGGCCCCGGCCAGTGAAGACGACCATGATATGAGGCTTTCGCTGGACACCGGGTTCAGGGATCCTTCGGGTCACTGGGGAGGTGAGGTCTCGGCAGGTCTGTGGGCCGATCTGGACGGAACCGGCAGGGACGTCGAGAGGGCGGGCCTTGTATCGATGTACGATTACGAACAGCCCTGGTGGGACGTGTACACGCTTCAGGCGGATTACGAGTCCGACGGCGTGCTGGGCCTCGCCCGCGCAGGCAGGCAGACATCCCTGTTCGGACTGCCGGCGACATTCGACGGTGCCACTGTGCTGTTGAATCCATCGAAGCCTTACCTGGAGCTTTTTGTATTCGGCGGCCGGAGCGTCCATTTCTTCGACGTGAGCGACGGTCTGTTCGAAGACTGGATTGCATCGGCCGGAAGTGTGATCAGGCCCCTGAAGTGGCTGAAACTGGAGCTTGATTACAGGTTTTTAAAAGAAGACATACTGCTTTCAGACAAGGAGACGACGGACGCTCTCATGGATCATTCCTACGGGCTCAAGGCCTGGGTCAGGCATGACGACTGGTTCCGCGCAAACGCCTATGTGCGAGGGCTCAACGATTCAGTGTCCCATGCCGGTGCCGCGGCGCTTTTCGAACATACAGGACTCGACCTGGGCGCAGACCTCGGGCTTGACACCCAGGTCACCGGGCTAAGGGAAATAAACGAATCCCAGGACGCGTACTTCGTCCTCCTGGGACAGAGCCTTCCCAGCATCAGGTGGATTCTGGATGTGTGGAAGATATTCGATCACGAATCCGCTGAATACGGCCTGCACGCGGGCTGGAAGGCCAGGAACCTTCTCGATGACAACGATGCACCCTTTAACAGGAACACTTCAAAAGTGTACCTGCTGTTTACGGTGAACGATTTTCTGACAAAGGGTCCGTATTTCAGCGCTTCCGTGGAGGATCACTTTGTCCTTTCCGAATGGGAGACAACGGGTGAACACACACTGACCGCGGGCGGCTCGGCCGGTTACGAGTATAAAAGGGCGAAAGTGGAGGCCGGCACCTATTACCATCAATACAAGTACGATTACTACGTGGATGTGCTGGAACTCGAAGACGTGAGAACGTACTACGGCCTCATGTCCTACAGAATTCTCGACTGGCTGAAGCTCAAAGCCGGGTACGAGGTTGAGATAATGGACAGGGACGTGCACACCGTGACACTGACGCTGTCACAGATGTATTGAGGAAGGCATGATACTGAGGAACAGGCTGTTCATATTTCCGGCTTTGACACTGCTGCTCTTTGTTGCGGCCGCCGCTCCTTCGGCGGAAGGGTTGAAAGTGTTCTTCCACAAGAAACACATCGACGAGGGAGTAGACTGCAGCGACTGCCACGAGCTGGATGCTCAAAACGACTCGTACAGCCTTGTCGCGGACATATGCGAAGGCTGCCACGATCAGGTTTACACGGAATGGAAACTGAGCACCCCGGCCCGAAAACTTGAGTCTGACTTCAGCCACTCAAAGCACCATAAAAAGATGAAATGCACGGACTGCCACGGCAGTACGGCCTCCGACAGCCATGAAGCCGGAAGTCCCGTAATGGATTTCGAAGGTTGTTCCGACTGTCACAGGGAAAAAGACAGTAATATTCCCGAATCGCAGTGCGCGCGATGCCATGGTGAGGACTTAAAAAATCGCGCCCCTGATGATCACGCACATGCGTGGACAAGGCGTCACGGTGCCGAATCCGGATGGAGGGTATTCGACGAACACGGCAGGGACTGCGAACAGTGTCATGCACGTCACCAGTGCATCGAGTGTCACCGGACACAGAAACCCGCGGATCACACATCGCTGTGGAGGGTGCGCACTCACGGGACCTCCGCCGACTGGGACAGGGAGCGCTGCAGGAAGTGCCACGAAACAGGAACCTGCGTGCGCTGTCACAGGACCACCGAGCCCCTCAATCACAGGGGCGCATGGAAATACACGCACGGCCTTGCAGCTCAGAGCAGGTCGAGCAGGTACTGCAATGTCTGCCACAGCACATCGACATGCAGGGCGTGCCACAAGGGGAAGACGAAATGATGCCGGTGCGCGCCAGTACATACCTCATAATCGCAGTCGCACTGATTGCCTCGCTGTGGGCGGCATGCGACAACGATCCTCTGGCCGACGGACTTCCCGGAGAGATAAACTGTTCGAGCTGTCACGGGTCCGGCCATAACCCCGCCCCTGATTCAGGGGCGCACAAGGCGCACACCGGAAAATCCGTCTGGCATGCGCAGATCGGTTGCACCGAATGCCACCTGGTCCCGGGAGCTGTTTATGACAAGGGTCATATGGACACTCCCGCTCCGGCCGAAATAAAATGGGGATCACTTTCCAGCTCAGACTCAGCAGCTCCTGAGTATGACTTTAAAAGCGGATTGTGTACTAACGTCTACTGCCACGGTTCAACACTGTCAGGAGGCGGAAGCGAGCCCGGATGGGGAGACACGGACGCGGCTCAGTGCGGCAGCTGCCATATGATTCCGCCCGGGCAGGGTCATCCTTCATCAGACAACTGCGGCGCATGTCACGGATGTGTCGCCGAAGGTGCACAAATAAGAGAGGATAACGCATACCTTCACATCAACGGCGAAGTAAACATGCAGATGCCTGATTCATGCCCCGATCGATAGCGTCCGCAAGAGACTTTCAACCTTAAAAAGTCACAATAAAAATATGCTATTGTAAATAAAACCGTACATGGTTAGCGTCTGTAATACAGGAGGTAGAGCATAATGCACAAATTCATGTTCATCAGTATTCCTTTTCTTGTAATATGTTCGCTCGTTCTGGCCGTGTCTGCGGCCGTTGACGAAGGACCTGCCAACTTAAAGATAGACATCAACAAAAAAGATAAAAAAGTGCCCGTGTTCTCACACAAGAAACACCTGGATATGCCCGAACTCAAGGACAAGTGCAACCAGTGCCATCACACTGCAAAGACAGGCGAAAAGATCAAGAAGTGCGGCGAGTGCCATACGCAGGCAAAAGAAAAGGATCCGAAAACGGGCGCACCCGGATTCAAGGCTTCCTTTCACAAGCAGTGCGCTCTGTGCCATAAAAAGAAGCTGGACAGGCCGGAACTTAAAAAGTGCAAGACCTGCCACGGTGAATAATCAGGCCTGATTATCCTGTTCAGTCTGCCCGATGTGGGCGCCGGCATTAACGGTACAGTCTCCCCCCAGATTTTTTGCCTCGTACATGGCCAGATCGGCTCTCATCAGTATCTGTTCCGCTTTTTCTCCCGGCTTATGCTGAGCCACACCCAGGCTTAAAGTCACGGGCTTGAGCCCCGTTTTAATGTGGTCCATGAACTCCGGCCACTTTTCGTTAAAGGAGTTACGGAAACGCTCTGCAGCATTATGACCGTTATCAAGCGAGGTCTCCACCAGCAGCACCGCGAACTCGTCTCCGCCGTGCCTGAAAGCGGAATCATGGAACCTGAGCATCTCATTCGTGTGCCCGGCCACTTGACACAGGATGTTGTCGCCCTCCCTGTGCCCGAAGCTGTCATTGAAAGGCTTGAAGTTGTCGAGATCGAAATAAATCATGGTCAGGGGACGATGGTATCTTTCGGCCCGGCTGACCTCTTCCCTCAGCACGGTGTATAGATGACGGCGATTGTACAGTCCGGTCAGGCTGTCCGTGATCGAAAGCCTGAGAAGGTCCTCTTCGAGCTGCTTTCGCGCCGACATGTCGTGAAAAAATCCAACGCTGCCGATTTCCTTTCCGTCCCTTTCCAGAATGATGGCCGACAGCCTTACGGGAATCTCACGGCCCGCTTTTGAAAAACCGACGACTTCGAAACCCTCGAGCCTTCCCCTGCCTCCAAAGCTTTCCGAGTAAAGGTTCTTCTTCACATGCCTCGCTATGTCCTTTGAACCGTAGACCTCGGCAATATGCTGCTTTCCTATGACTTCATCGGCTTTCCAGCCGGTGAGGTTCTGTGCAGCCCGGTTGAAGATAGTGATTATGCCCTCGTTGTTGACGCCTATTATGGCATCCGGGCACAGTCTGAATATTCTCCCGGTGATTTCCTCTATGGAAATATCGCCCATATCAACGGGATCTATGAATTCTGTTTTTTTCAACCGAAAAACCCCTTGGTTCATGACAATTTACACACTTAAAAAAAGGAAAATCAAGCTCTATTGATACACATGCACGCTCTGTTCGGCCGTGGGAAGCAGGTTCATGCCGAGGTAGGTGAACATGACCGCGCCGAAACCTATTATGACAAGCCATGCAAGCTTTTTGCCCCTCCACTTTTTCATGCCGTAAAGGTGAATATAGGCTGCGAATATGAACCACGTTACCATTGACCAAGTTTCCTTGGGGTCCCATGCCCAGTAGTCGCCCCATGCGGCCTTGGCCCACACAGCACCCACGAGCAGCCCGGCTGTCAGCAATGCAAAACCAAACCTTACCGACCCGTTCAGTAGACGCTCAAGGTCTATTAACTGCCCCTCCACAAGGTCGGGACGCCTTATCACTATGGGCTTCGGCCTGATTATGTAGATGACGGATGCCCCGAAGGCCACGAACAGGGCCGCATAACCGAAAAAATAAACCACCACGTGGGGAATGAACCACCCGCTCTGAAGCGCGGGCGGCAGGTTCACCGCCTCCTTTGCGCGATCGAGATACGCATAGAGCATTGCCCCGGCAGAGCCAGCGGCCGAGGGCATGCCGAGTATGCGGGCGCGGTAGACGAGTTCAACTGTCAGGTACACAAGCGCAATGCAGGCGGCAAGAAGCACCAGTGATTCGTAAAGCGTCTTGAACGGCGGCTGCGAGGTATCTATCCACCTGCCTATGAGCTGAAAGAGATTCACTGCAAGCCCGGCGCACAGAATCACCGGGGCCAGTATCTTTAATATCTTTGTCGTCTTTATCCAGATTAGCCCGTACGCAAGCGCCGCCGCTGCATAGACAATGAGAGAAATCAGGGTCAGTATTTCCGCGTTATGACTCACTCGCCGCCTCCGCCTGTCTGAGACCTTCTCTTCTTCCGCCTTACAACGGGCTGGCCGAAAATCACCAGGAGCACGCCTGCCAGGTTAAGTGCCAGCCCGAAATAAACTATTAATATCCCCGGATCCCTTACGATCTGGAATCCGGAAAAAGTCGGGTCCTCCGGTCGGTAATCGGACTGGTATATTGAAAACCCGCCGTACTCGATTGGATGGTTCACCTCCACCGTATTCTTCAATACCTCCTGTCCGTTTTTGAGTATTGAAACAGTGCTCAGGTAATCGCGGATACTGCTGCCGCCGGCCGGAAGCATGACGAGGGCGAGCTTTTCGCCCATGAGAAGGGGCTGCCCTGCTTCAACAATCTTCTCGCTGCCATCCTTCTTTATCATGACCTTAATCGCCGGTGTCCTCCTGCTGCCGCCCGCCTTCATTGCCCTTTTCGCATCATGGGCTTCAGCATCGCTCACGTTTCCTGAATACTCGTACCTGAGTCCGGACAAAGGAGCGTCTTCCTTTCTGCCGTGAAACCCGGGGAATTTTGCAAACAGCCACGTGCGTTCCAGCTCGCGTGACTCTGAATCCCGTATGATTATCTCCAGTGCCGGATTTTCCGGCGAATCGGACCGGTTGCGGGGTGAATGCGTCTCCATGTCCATTACAAAGTCCTTGAAGAAATTGATTACTTCAATCTCCATGCCGGTAACGGGTACAGCGAATGTCCCACCCGGTTCAACCGCAATCCTGTGATGCCCGGCAATTATCACATGCGCTGATTCAACACCGGGCGCATTTGTACCTGCATCGGCATTTTCCCCGCCCCCGGCATGCTCACGTGTGCCTGCGCCGGGCTGTATTATTTCATCCGTCTGAACCGGCCCGGGCTCAAAACCCTCAGGACTGTAATCCAGTATTTTCACGCCGTACTCTTTTAGCGCGTCTTTGTCTGCCGTATCCGCACTTACGGTTTTCAGCTTTTTCCTTTCTTTTCCGTCTACCTCGAAAACATGAAGATCATAACCGGTGTCGTAGTGTTCCAGCCTGAAGTCATCAAGGCGCAGTGTGAAACCCAGCGGGTGCGGCCGCACGTCTTTGTCCCCCGTTTGCACATAAAAGCTGTCAGACTCCACGCCCTCGTTAAGATTCAGGCGCCCCTCAACTCCCCAGATGGATCCGATCACGACACCGAGCAGCATGAGGAGGAGTCCCAGGTGAGCGGATACCGACCCCGTCCACCTGAGCGTCCACCTGCGCCTGAGCATTATGGTCAGAAACAGGCCGCCAGATCCGAGTCCCATTACCATTGCAAACCCGAAACTGTGAAAGAGATCGTCGATGAAAAATCCCGCCAGAATACCTGCCGCCGGCCCGTAGGCCCTCTGCATGATCTCGCCGCCCGCTCCCTGCAGTACTAGTGTTCCCATTATGCTCAGCACCGTAAGCACTACCAGCACGGGAACGGCAAATGTGGTGGACGCGAGGAATCGGCGTGAGCTTTTCTTCAATCCCGCGGCAGATGTCATGATAAAGACGGCAAGGCCCGAAGACATGGCCCACACATTGAGGTTTTCGCCCGTAACAATGCCGCTCCTCGATAGCACCTGCTGCAAAACCGTGCCCGACAGATAGCCCACGGCAAGAATCCAGAAAGCCGTTAGCATTGTCGCTCGTGATCTTTTCTGTCCTTTTTCCATAATTCTTTCAGGAACAAGCATGTATCACAGCCTGAGGTGCCTGCTCAATGCGGTTCCCCGACCAGTTTTTCCTCGGGTATCTCGATAATGCGTGCCCTGACAGTGGGATCCATCTTCCAAACCAGCCTGTAAACCCACAGCACAGCCAGTATATTTGCGGTTAATGCGCCCAGTATTATGCCTATCCACATATAATCCATCGATCGGTTTAAAAAAAGAACGGAAACATACGAAAAAGGTATTGCGAGAATGAGCACCCTGAACATAGCAATGACCATGGCCGGTATCCCGTAACCAAGCCCCTGAAGCAGCCTGCCCGATGTCATTCCCACCGCCATGAGAGGATAGGCGAAAACCATGTAAGTGAGGTAATTCCTCCCTACTTCGAGCGCTTCGGGATCTGCAGTAAAAAAACCGATAATATAATCAGAGGCGAAAAAGGCGATCACGCCCAGAACCACGGCCAGAAAAACCACGGACCTGTAAGTGTAAAGAGCCATCTTCCTGATGAGATCAGTCCGCTTTGCACCGGCAAAGATTCCCATAAGGCTTACGGTGGAACTCGCGAGTCCGAGAACGGGAAGCGCTACGACTAGGTCGACCTTGGACCCTGCACCGTAACCGGCCACGGCAATCTGGCCGAATTCCGCAGCCAGACGGTTGTACATGCCCCTGCCGATGGCGATAACGAAAACGCTGAAACCCGCAGGAATACCCACCCTGAGAACGGGCTTCATGATGCTGAATGAAGGAACGAGCATTGAAAGCCTGAAAGACACGTACGAACTTTTCTTCACGAACACGATATAACCGAACACCGCGAGACTGAACGCCTGCGCTATCAGCGTTGCGAACGCGGCTCCCCTTATCCCGAGGCCGAAGCCGAACATGAGCACGGGATCAAGTGCCAGGTTGATGAAGGTCGCCATTATCATGACTCTCATTGGAGTCCTGGCATTGCCCTCCCCTATGAGCACGGAGCGGATGGCTGCGGACGTGAATGCCAGGGGCATTCCGACGCTGATAATCTGAAAGTACTGCAGGGCAAAAAGCGCCGTATCACCCCGGGCTCCCAGGATCGAAATCATCCACCTGCCCATGGTCAGCCCGCCGGCAAGCAGGACAAAGCCCATTGCCATTCCGAATCCGACAGCGCCGGATCCAATCCTGCCGGCCGTTTCCCTGTCCCGCCTTCCAAACGCCTGCGCCACATTTGCGGTAACTCCCGTAATAAGGCCCGTGATCATGGCAACGGCTGCAAAGAACAGGGCTCCGATGTATGTTGCAGCGGCAAGGGCCTCGGCCCCGAGCCTGCCGATGAATGCAAAATCCACTATTATGTACAGTGTGTGCAGAACGTGGCTCGCGATAAGAGGCAGTGCAAGCGTCCACAGTCCCCGGACAGGCCTGTTCAAGAACTCATCCCGTCTTTCCTGATGAATTTCTCTCATTGAAAACCGGTTTTATCCGAACAGCTTACGGAACAGGCCGCTGACGGGCCCCTGCCACTTTCTTACCAGCATCACGGACCTGGGCGAGTACTTGGCGACTTTCTCCGGTATTTCGCCCGCAATTATCTGTTTGAAAGGTTTTACGTTCGCAGCTCCGATCACGACCAGGTCAAAGTCCCTGGAGGCCTTTGCAATGCCGGCCGCCACGGAACCGGCTTTTACCGTATGATGGCCCACTTCATCCTGCATGTCGATATCGACCAGGCTCTTTCTTATCCTGTCCCTGCTTTGCTCTTCGTCGGATTCTGAGGCATCGGGCCGAACCACTACGCATGAATCAATGCCGGAATCGCACAACCTTGCGACATCCTGTGTAAAGGCAGCCCCCAGAGTGGCGTGGGGCCCGCCTGACGTGGCAAGCAGGATTTTCCTGATCTCGCCCGGCACCACCTTCACCACTGCAATGTCGCATGGGCATTGCCTCAAAAGGTGATCGGTTAATTCTCCAAAAATCCTGTCGCCTGTCCTGGTAAAGCCCTTCCATCCCATTACAACCAGGTCGGCCTTGTGAGACTGAACCGAACTCATGATCGCGTCCCTGAGCGAGTGAGCCACTTTCATGTCGGCCCTGGAATCAACCCCGTGCTTCTCGGCTCTTTCCTGCGCCTTTCTTACAAGTGGTCTCCTGTGATGAACCAGACGCATACCATCCTGCACGGGCAGCTGCTCCGGCACCACGACAACGGAAAGAGCCACTATCTCTCCATTCCTTGGTCCCGCAATGGCCGCGGCTATGTCGGTCAGCGGCTCCACAGTGTCAGGGTTCGAAAGGGGTACGATAACGCGGAAGCGTTCCTTTTCTTCGGCCGGGGCCGGCTGCTCCAGCTCAATAATCTGCGGGCCCTGTTCCCTGATCTTGCGCTCGAAGACAGCGAAGTAAAGGAGCAGCCCGGTTACAGTCCAGCCGACCACTACAAGCCACGGCCTTGGATCAAAGGTGATTTGATAGACAGCGAGCGCAATGTTCACGACAAAAGCCAGAATCGGCAGAACGGGATAAAGCGGCATCCTGAAAGGCCTGGGCAGATCCGGCCGTTTTCTTCTCAAAGCGACGAGGGCCATGTTCACCATGGCGAACACCAAAAGAAACATCACGCTCGCCGCGGATCCGAGCGACTCTATGGGAAGCCCGACCGCAACAATTAGAAAGATAATGCCCGTAATGACAATGGCCACGTGGGGAGTGCGCCGCTTCTTATGAATGGCAGCGATTCCCCCGGGCAGCCATCCGTCCCTTGCCATGGAGAATACGACCCTTGAAGACGCAAGAACCGTTGCGTTAAGCGCACTCATGGTGGACAGGACGCCCCCGGCCACTATGAGGAAAACACCCACTCCCGGCATCATCTGTGCCGCGGCCTTTACAATTGCCGTTTCCTTGTACTCGCCCAGAAACTGCCACGAAGCCATGTTTTCCGGATGAACCGCGCCGATGGAAACGGCAACCACACACAGGTATATTAAAACGGTGATACCCACCGACACAAAGGTGGCTTTGGGGATGTTCTTTTCCGGGTCCTTTATCTCCTCGGACATGGTGGCTATGAGGTCGTAGCCTTCGAACGCGATGAACGTAAGGCCCATGGCGATGAACACACCGCTGAACCCCCGGGGCATAAAGGGCGTGAACTCTGCATGGACAGCGGCCGGATCCCCTGCCATGGCCTCTATTCCGAACATTATGAACACGGCCAGAATGGCCACCTTGGCCACTACTATGACGTTTTCGGTCTTGCCCGTGACACCGGTTCCACGCACGTTGAGCGCGACAAAGGCAATGCCCGCAAACAGCGTAAATGCCATAATCGAAGCGTGCTCGCCGAAGGTATTGACGATAAGCCCGCAGGTCGCAGGGAAATAGCGCCCCATGAATTCGATCAGGTAGGAACCGAACCCCGCCGCGTAAAGAGAGCAGGCCACGGTGTAAGCGAACCACAACCACCAGCCGGCCACAAAACCGAGCACGTCCGGAAATGCATCCTTTACAAAGGCATAACCTCCGCCAGCCTTGGGTATTGCGGCTGCAAGCTCTGCGTATGCCATGGCGGTGAAAAGCGTGACCACGCCGTTGAGCAGGAAAGCAAGGATAGATGCAGGGCCGGCCTCGCCCGCCGCGATTCCGGTGAGAACGAATATGCCGGCGCCGATCATGGCGCCCACGCCGATCATTGTGGCGTCGAAAAAGCCCAGACTCCTGGCGAATGAAACCTCTGAGTCCTGCTCTGTGCGATCCCGGCTTTCGTCCGGAGTGTCAGACATCGGGGGAATATATCATCCGGGCGGTTGCATGGACAAGGTATGCGGCTTGATCCCTTTGACCGTGAGTACCTGTCGACATTTCCTGCGTTAAAAGGTATTATTTCAGTTTCTTATTACTTGAGTTCTTTGGGAGCCCGGAATGAAAGATTCAGAAAAAATGCAGGCACGGGGCGAACCGGCTGGTGAGCCAGACAAAGACTTACAACGCACGGGCGAGCTTCAGGACGTTGTCGATCACCTGCCCGTGGCCGTCATAATCGCACAGGAAGGAAAATTCGTTTACGCAAACGAAACTTTCCGCTCCATGGTCACGGTTTCAGAGCCTGAACTTTCGTCAAAGTCGTTCGTGGATTTCATTCACCCCGAAGATCGCATGAACGTAATGCAGGATTACGCCGGGATTCTTGCCGGAGAGAAAAAAGATGCCGGAACCGAATTCCGTACGCTAACGGCCGAAGGAAAAACAAGGTGGTACGACTGCGTGCCCCGGTCCATTCAATGGCACGGCAGCCCTGCCGTGATGACGACGCTCAACGAGATAACGGACAGGAAAGAAACCGAAGATTCTCTGGATAAAAGCGAGTCGCGTTACGACCTTCTTGTCGATAAAGTGCCCGTGGGCATTTACGAACTGGATCTCCACACGCAGAAACTCTTAAGCGTAAATGACTTTGTCTGTAGAACGCTGGGTTATTCCAGGGACGAACTGCTCGCCTTCGACGCTATAAACCTCGTGTACGAGGAGGATCGTCCCGCGGCTGTCGAGCGTATGGCCAAGATGGTTACTGGACAGGAAGTTAACGAAACCAGCGAGTTCAGGCTCCGAACAAAAGAAGGAGCCTTAATCTGGGTCCTGTTCAACACAACAGTGATAAGAGAGCATGGACAGCCGGCAAGAGTCACTGTAGTGGCCTACGACATTACCATGTACAAAAGAGCCGAAGAAAACCTGCAGAAAATTGAGAAGCTCGAATCACTCGGTGTGCTTGCCGGGGGAATCGCCCATGACTTCAACAACATCCTTACCGCTATACTCGGCAGCATCTCCATGGCCCTGCGCCCCGACACCTCGCCGGAGGAAAAAGGCCCGCTCCTTGAGCAGGCCCAACAGGCGTGCTTCCAGGCCATGAACCTGACCAAGCAGCTTCTTACCTTCTCGGAGGGCGGAATTCCCATAAGGCAGCCTGTTTCCGTTACCGGGCTTGTCGAAGA
>Ga0272442_10005481_pt1 | contig 16944 bp, 26 predicted proteins | sample SSMForm2O_FD_200262 | JGI IMG/M metagenome (GOLD analysis project Ga0272442, IMG submission 200262) | Marine sediment archaeal communities from Little Sippewissett salt marsh, Falmouth, MA, United States - SSM-Form-2O | ecosystem: Environmental > Aquatic > Marine > Wetlands > Sediment ... | reverse complement strand
AGAAACATGCACCAAGTAATGCTATGAAACCAACTGTTTGAACATAAGAAGTGATTGATATAGATATAGATGGTGGTGTGCCTCCCCCCGCTGCTTCTTCTGTATAAATAGCAAATGTTCCATCATAGTTTTCCATATCTCCTGGTACATGCCATGCATCTGAATCAAAGTCATATAGACCTAATCGGCATGTTCCAGAGCAAGGATTGTTTTCGGATACACCATATATCCAATAGTCACCATCTGTATGGTCATCATCTGTTATACATGCAAGAATTGGGTAATTTTCTTCATATGGCTGATTTTCAAAGGTTGCACCAACAAAATAAAGTGTATCTTCTTCAGGTATTGCACTTGCGGGTACTTCTATTACTCGCTCAAAACAGTCATTTAATCCACTACTATCACTTATCCCAAGATAAACAGGCAGGGCTGGATTCCCATGTTTCCCAATCCCTAGTTGATAACCATTTATGTGTTTATATTCACCTAATGCTACTCCTTGACCCCACCAAAACTGGCTGCTTATATAAACAGCTCCTGTTACTTCATCCTGTACCTGTTCTAAGCCTATACCTGTTGGTATGATAGTAAGAGTTAGGCTTGTATCAAGAATTCCTACCTTGCTACTAACAGAGTCTATAGTAGTATATGGAATATCAGTTGGTTCAATAATGTTTAGTCCATTTATCCCTGGTACAAAGGCATATACCAATGAAATTATGCTTATTATTGAAAAGGTTAATGAGAGATATTTCCAATGTTCTCTTTTCATATGTTTCTTATCCTCCTATCATATTTAATATGTTGCTCTTGTTATATATTACGATGCCAAATCCTAGCATCCCAATGCTTACCATATACATCGATACATCAGGTAATTCATCAGGGGATGGTATCCATAAATCATAATTGTTAAATATTTCTACAGCATCAACCACACCATAGCCGAATTCTTCATCAAAACCAGAATCTCCACGGTCAGTTGAAAAAGATTTTATTGAGCCTACCATACGGTCAACATCAGCAGTTTTACCAGAAAGAATATTTGCACATATACCTGCCATAAAAGGTGTCGATGCAGATGTACCAGAAGTGAGACCGCTATATGGGCTATAAGTATAATAATGATGTGTTGGTGCACTTATATCTGGTTCATCCTGGTTATCAACTCCACGACCAAGACTAGAATAACTAAGTATTTTGTCACCAAAAGAGTTGCATCCTGCGACACTGATTACTTCATCGAATACTCCAGGGTAGCCTATTTCGCTATCACGCTCAAACATGCCGTTACGGCTATCATATCCTACATCAAGAGTCCACTCTGGCGTGTGTTCACCTGTATGTGCCCAGTTACCAGCTCCAAAAACGACTGTTATGTCATCATCTGTTGCTTCAAGTATCTTACGATGAATCGGATGGTTTGAATCATAATAAGCCGTGCCACCATATACATAGCTGTTGCTACTAATTATGTTATAATTAGGATAGCTGTCTTTTAAATCTATTATTCCTTGGAAGCAAAGTATTGGGTCTCCGCTCATCTCAATCAGATAAAGAAGTGTATCTGGTGATACACCAGCTACAATGCCTGCTGTCATAACACCATGGGTTCCACTACCTGGATTACTAGGGTAATTTATTACACGATTTGACCAACTGGATGGAAATGTCTCATAAAAATCTGATTCACTAGGATAATCATCAATTATCGCTACGATAGTATTTTGACCAGTATACCCCATAGCTATTAGTTCATCGGTATGTGTTGCTGTTAATGCATCAGTCATGTTTCCATAAATAGAACTGCTGGTAACATCTGTAAGAGCTGGTTTCTGATAGATTATAGATGGCACATCCCATATCCCTATTACTTCTTTTTCTGATGAGAGACTCATATATTCAGATGATGTAAGTGTATCTTTAAAGAGATATGATTTTTCGTAATGTGTCCCATGTTTAAATGTCATAGGTATAATCTGATTATTTGTCGACTGCGTAGCCATTGCGAGACTATTTGACTCAATGTAATATTCTTGTGGAATGTCTACGGTCTCTGCCATCATCATCATATGTTGACTGGTCTGAAAACTACTAGCTGAAACAGGTGAACTATATGAGCCTGGTAGATTTCCTGGCGGATATAGATAGATGGTACAGGCTAATGATATGATTCCGATTAGTATAAGCCATGAACCAACTATTTTTGTTTTCATTTATTTCCTCTGAAGAATGCTCCTAATCCTATGAATAGTACAACTAAATCATCGAGCCAACCAATTATCGGAATAAAATCGGGTAAAAAATCGATGGGCGATATAATATATAAGGCAGATAATAATACTACTATCATATTCCATTGTTTACCGATATTTATATCCCCGATTAAAGGTATATGCACCATTTTTTTGTACCTCTTTATAAGAATTTTTTACCGTAGACTATTGTTCCGAGACAGCCGATTGCTAATGACCCTCCTATAATATAGGTAGTTATATCTATGCCAACATTGGGTTGTCCTCCACCTGAGTCGCAAGCATCACCGATTCCATCTCCATCACTATCTGCCTGATTTGGATTATAAGTATTTGGACAGTTATCTTCGCTATCAGGTATTCCATCACCATCACTATCTGTACCTGTATCACAGGCATCTCCTACTCCATCTCCATCACTATCTGCCTGATTTGGATTATAAGTATTTGGACAGTTATCTTCGCTATCAGGTATTCCATCACCATCACTATCCTGTGTACCTCCGCCTATTGTAAAAGTATGTGTTTTAGACACAAGTGGAGTACCAAACCCATATTCCATCGGGTCTGTCTGATAATTTAAATCATATGCACCTATCCATAAAAAATTAGTACCTTCAAGCTCTGAATGACAATAAAGCTCTCCTTTAACCGTTGAACTCTGTCCTTTTTGTATTATACCAAAATCATTAATATCTTCTTTCGGAGTAAGAGCAGTTCCAACTAGTTCCCAGCTCATCTGGTCATGTGGAGCTGTATATCCTTCAGGTGTATTAAGGGGGAATGTTACACCATTATCGTTTTTCCAAGATGTAATTGTGTTAGCATGGAAAACTGGCATAAAAATAATGCCACCTGAAGTCCCAATTACTGTCATCTGTGCCTTTGGCTGATTAGTCTCATAGTATACCTGGCTACGCCATACGCTACCAGAGTTAGTAACTGCTTTTACAACACCAAAGCCCCATGCAAAATCTCCATCAGAAATAGAGCCACTGCCATCTTCATCATGGAAAACAGCTACTTTGACATAAGGCATAGTCCAGTCACCACCACTACTACCAACAGTAAATGATACATCAAAACCAAGATAATCACCAACAGCAGGGGTACTAGTAAAAAACGGGAAATTCAAGGATGCCTGTCTTACAACTATATCCATAGGTACTGCACCGCATGTACCACAAGTATTAATTGTTGTAAGCTCAGATACAAGGCTACTAGATACGTCATATGAACCAGAGAATGTTGGATTATAGATACTCGTTGATAAACTAGTTGTATTTGTTGTTGAGCTATACATAGGGAAAGCTGAGACCATTAGGAAAACAGCTAGACCAATAAGGATAGCAAAAGCAAAGATTCCTGATAATTGATGACTAACTGTCACAACCATGCGTAATACTTCCTGTATCCTAGTGAGAACAAGTAACAAAATTATAACTGTAGTGAGAACAACACTGAGTAGCATAACTGCATCAAAACTTGTTCCACCAGTCAAAAATATCCATGCCACCGAGAACCATACACCGACAGTTGCACCAAGAACACCACATATAAGAGTAAATATGGGGTTATCACGGTCAACAAGTACAAGAGAGGCAATAATGCCTGTCACCAGCCCAAAAATACTACACACAGCTACCTGTGCCATTAATATATCCATCTTTTTTCACGCTCCTTTTTTCATCCATCCCATTCCTTTCTTGAGTAACGTTACCCCTGCACCAATAGCTAGAACTCCTATTCCAAGTATTACAATCGCATAAGCTATTTTCTCAATCATCATAATAAAAAATACTCCAAATAATAAGAGCATCGCTATAATAATGATTCCTCCTACTAGTAAGCCAAATGCTTCATCAGCCTTTATATTCCTTAGTTTATTTCTTAGTTTCTTTAACATTTTTATTTTCCTCCACTTTGTTTTTTGAAGAGATGCATACCTATCCTATAACTAGATTTAGTATACATTAATAAACCTATTGAAACCGCTGGTATCCATATTAGTGCGGATAACCAGAACAATCCTGGTAATGCAAAACTTAGTTCATCACCACTAGCAAACATACCAAACATATCATTATAGATATATATGGGTGCCATGACGTTATCCATAATACCGCTTTCGCCAACAAGATATTGACTAGTAAAACCTGCGAAATGGTTATCAGAAAGCCAGCTTTCACTGTACCATGTGACTTCTACTCTCCAATATCCTACTTCTGGACTGCCTAGCCCCCAATTAGAAGGAATCCGTAAATCAACATCTCTAAGTTCAATCGCAAAATAATCATCAGTGAAACCGTAACTATCGGTTTCTTGGTCAATCTTATATTTTGTTTCACCAGATGGGCTTTTAAGATAAATCTTCACAAGTTCTGGTCTTTTACCAAGACCCCAAAAAATAGCTGACTCAGTTTTATCAAAATAATATGTGCCTTCTAACAAACGACCTATGTTGCTATTTGCACTGAAAGCCGTACTACTAGCTGTCTGAACCTCATCATCTGTTATATAGAAATCTGTAGCCATAACAGTAGATGGAATAACAAATAAAAATATAGTTAATCCTAATATAAAGAAAAGAAAGGTTTTATTTTTAGTAACCTTCTTCATTTTCCTCTAGCCTCCTGCAACTTGGCAAGTCCACGTCTGAATGTCTCTGCTATATTTGGGCTTATGAAACATATCCCTATGAACAAAGCCGGTCCCCATAGCAGAATCAGTGGAAACCAAAATACAGGTGGCATCTGCATCCCGAACAAGTACCAGGGTGCACCAAACAAGTTTTTAACCCAATCACCTGAGTCATCAACAGGTATACCAATATACAAGTATTCACCGTTGTCTCCGAACATAACTGTTGCTTTTGAGCCATCAACAAATGTGACTTCACATCCAGCTAGCCATGTTCCTTTCTCAGCAAAAGCAGGTATCACAAAAGCTGTTTTATCAGCCCAATGCCAATCCGTGCCATCCCGATACTTAGTAGATGGGACATGCTCAATTGTAGTAACCTCTACATATCCTGGGTCATATATCGTCCATGCAACTTTCATTGGTTCTTTACTTGTAACATATACATAGCCGATATTGTTGGGTGCAAACAATGGAAAACTGCTACCTGGTCCAAAACTAGAACCAGTTAATAGTTCTGCATCAGTAACCTGTACTGTATCAGTGTTGGTTATTTGTGTAGCTAACGCTGTCTGTGCTATTAGAAAGAAAAAGGTTAGATATATGGCTACGAATAGCCATTTTTTTGTCCGCATCTTATATCTTGCCCCCTATGTGTTTTATTTCTTTCGGATAATTAGTATCAATGCTACGATGACTATCGCTGCGATGATTATCGTAAGCCATAGATATACTGCTAGTCCAAGGAACAACACCGTATACCAAGCTTCGACTGTTGTTGGTACATATGCTGCTGTTTCTGTCCAAGTGAAGACAAACTTGTTGTTTGAATATGAAGATTTAATTGTTAAATCCTCCATTTCAACACTACCCTCAGTCCAGTCTACATCGATACCATTTAGCTCCACATCTAATGTGTCATAGTTTATATCATCAAATACCTCATCATATTCAGCATCAGCGATGTCTATAGACCAGTCTACACAGGATGTAAGTAGTTCATTTGTCTGTATATAGATTGCGACCTCATGGCTTGTACCACTTGAGTCATCATCTACATCATACAGATATGGACCACGTTTCTGGTATTGTGCATAGGTTGTTGTACTAGCACCAGTAGCGATACTACCCACATTATAATAAGTAGCAGGAGCAGTTATCGTCTGACTTGAAAACGTTGGTGTAAGGTTTACATCAGAGAGCGTATAGCCGATACTATTCGATACAGCGATGCTATCATTAACCACCCAATAAGACCTAGCTGATGTCGTCCCAATACTTGGAGATGTTACATCTTTCTCTTTAACAACCACGTTGCTAGAAAGCCAAGTAGATGTAAACGCTGCATCAGATGCAGTAATAAGGATGCTTACATTGTTAACACTGCTCTCGTTGAAATCAAATGACACATTGATATATGTATCTGTGGCAGTAATTTTGCTACCTGATAATAAATCAGTGAGATTCCAGACGAAATATGTATTGTTTAGTATAGATGTATCATTGCAACTATTGCCATTTACAGATAGATTATATGTCTGATTAGAAGTAGTTGATACATTGATATATGTAGTATCATTTGTAAGACTAGATACAATACATGGCAACGTTATATTAGTATAATCGCCAGCTGTCCCTGTATCATTTACATACGAACTATAAGCTATATCAACAGTACCACTATCAATAGCTACATCTTCCCTATATGTCAACCAAGTTGTCGCAGATAAACCAGACGGGGCTAACGCTACTAATAGACAAAAGGCTACAAGTGCGGATATTGCTAAAACCGTTCTGTGTTTCATCTACGATACCTCCATAAAATATAAGAGAAAAAAAATTCCTCTTATGTTTAAGAAGTTATCGTGAAATCTAACACGTTACAGTAGTTAGCAGATGGCTGATATACATACAAGTAACAAGTAGCAGTCTCACCATCTTGGAATGTACCAGCGACACTTTCTTCAAGATTCACATAAATCGTGAGCTCAACAGCATCCTTCGGTGAAAGGTCCCCAATTTTTATACCAGGTGCACTAGTATCTTTACCAATATATGTACCATCAGTATATAGACGGCTTGTAACACCCTGAACTGTTACATATATATCAGTATAATCTGTTTCAAGATTATCATGTAATCCCTCAGTATCCGTCACAGGATTCCAAAGAGTTAGATATACATCAGATGCAGTTCTTCCACCGCTTATTTCAGTGCTATTAATAAAAAGTGTTTCACTATCAGCGGCTTCAGTATCCACTCCACCATCAGCAGCTACTTCATCCTCTTGGTCAAAAGTAACAACACCCGCAAGTGTTATACTAGCTGGGGTAGTAGATGTCGTTCCAAGTCCCTGTTGATAAGTCACTCCATTCTGGAATGCATCATCGATTTCTCCCTGCCTATATTGCCATATCACTCCGGCACCTACTGCGGTACCGACAAGCAACATAGCAACCGCAACTATTGCTATATTTTTCATTTCTTTTTTCCTCCAAAAAACTTTTTTTTTGGTTCTAAAAAACACAAAACACATATAGCCTATATATACACTCTTTTTTTGAACAGTTCAACTACGAGAAAAAAAACTAAAAAATGAACTGTTCAACCATGTTTTTAGCCGAAAACACGCCAAATAAACGCAGTAAAAACACAACCAAAACCAAAAATTAGTGGCTCAAAACCATGAAAAACAATAAAGCTAAAAATAGTCGAAAAAGACATTAATAAACTGATTACAATAATAAACTTAGTAGCAATATGCATCCGTGGACGACCATAAAAAACATTATTACCACGATTCTCCTTCATAATAAGTTTTTCACTAACGAGCTCATCAAGATAGGTGCTAATACTCCCTTTACTAGCATAATGCTGAAACTGACCATAAATCTCAGTAAAAGTAGGATTCCTATCATTAACCCAGAACTGATTGCTGATATATTCAACCATCTTCTGTTTAAGCTTATCCTTCTCAACTAACATCTATTCCTCTACCAAATAAAAATTAAACCCAGGTTATTAGTCACAAGACTACCCCATCCTAATACTTGAAGAATTAAGTTATCAAGATTCCAAAGAAAACCCTGACCATTAGAAATCGGAATATTACTCCCGATACAGACTAAAAATACTAAAAATCCATATCCAACATCTGAACGGTCTAAATGCCCATCTATTTTTCGACTTCCAATACCTGCCAACACTGTTACAAGAACCCAAAGTGAATACCCACCCATATGGAAATTTAGGATGCTGAAATGATTTAATAGAAAACCGAGGAACCAATAAAAAGTGATAATAAGTATAAATGCTATAAAAAAACCTGCTACAATCTTCCTAATTTTATAAACACCAGCCCCCACTACCCATAGCACAGCTACAGTTCCGATGACTACTATTGCATAAAATAGCATGTTTCCAAGGAAATTAGATGGTTCTGGTGTCGCTAGAAACGCATAAAGTATAATTAATGAGATGAAACCTGCGATTAAACACAAAAATATTTTCCAAGGTGCTAATCGCCATTCAGCTGATGGTTCACCACCAGGAGTATCAACAAAATATTTATTATAAAATAGTTTTTTAAGTTGCCCTTTTACCATGGTTAATCAAATGAGTGTATGTTTCTAAAAGTTAATATGTCTTTTGCAAGACTTTTGAGCATGATAAAACAATTTTTGAGAGAGACATTTATGGGAAAATAAAAAAAAATCTAACTCACTAATTGAGGGGGAAAAGATGATTCTTTAACTCCCATGTTTTTTTTGTCTCTCCTGTTTTTCCATGACACCGTAGAAAAATGTGAAAGTACCTGCTCTCACACTCAACCACCTTCTTGTAATATTGTTTATGGTTATTATGGTTTTTGGAAAAAAACAAGTTTTTGACTCAGACGCTGGGGAAGGGATTTGAACCCCTGAGTGACTGGTTGAGTCACTTCCAGTCATCAGCCGGACGCTTTAACCGCTCAGCCACCCCAGCATAACAAAAATAATATATACTACTTGCTACATAAATATTACCACTGGTTGAGTCAATCCTAGTTGTCAGTTGGGTGCTTTTAGTCTAATTCAGCTACCCTCTTTTTTTATTTTTTGAAATAGCATATAACGGAGGCTGGATTTGGACCAGCGTTCTATGGGTTATGGACCCATCGGGTTGTCCAGGCTACCCCACTCCGTTATTGTACACGTTTCATTGGTTTTCCTGTCTTGCTATGAAGTGATGTTGGTGCTCTACGGATACGCCTGTAATCATAGACGAGGTTATCACAAAATGGTTTTTTGTTTATTGGTATCTGTTTTTCGTCTTTTACCTCTATCCATTTTCCTTTGTGTGGTATATGTTTTTTGTTATTTATTATTTTTACTGGTTGTCTGAGTGGTATCTCTAGTTCACAACATATGTCCATTATCTGGTCTTTGATAAAACCTGGATTGTATTGCCCTAGTTCTATTATATGTACTCCGCCACTGCCTGTTGTCCATATCTGCATCTTATGTAGTTTGTCGGTTATTTGTTTAGCCCAGCATATAAGTAGTTGTTCATCTTTTGGTGATGAGGGGTCAAGGTCTACATAATAATCATATCCGGTCATTCTTTGCTTCCATGTTTTGTTAAGTATTTCTCTTGCTTTTTTTAGTTCCTCTGGTCTGCTTGGAAGTGGTGGTAGCCTGACGCTAGCATTGCTGATGTAGATGTCGAATTTTATTTTATCGAGATGGAGCCGGTCATAAAGCCAGCTGAAATGGTCTGGTTTAAATATTTTAAATGGACGGATTGCCATGTCTTTATCTGGTAAGTGTTTTATGATTGTTACTTCACGGTATCGGCAGTATCGTGAGATGTTTCGTGCTGTAAATGGATTTCTATAGTATTTTTCTCTTTCTTCTAGTGTCTCATATTTCATGCATGTATCCAACTTTTTTTGTGTTGTTTTGTTTGTTCTTTTATGAAGTCTGCGATGTCATACATACATATTTCTTCAAATTTTGTATTTGCTACTGTTTGAAATATGTATTTACGCCATGGTCCATCCCAAGTTATGTAGCCTAGTATCTGCATTTTTTCTTCGTTGGTTACGACTTCGAAGATTTTGGTTTTCCCTGTTTTGCTAGTCCCTGTTTCTATTATTTTTATCCATTTCATATCGGTCATTTATTTACCTCTGGTATGTAATAAAATCCTTCTTTGTCTTTTTTGTAGAATCTTCTAGTTCTAGGTATAGGTATGTTGCTAAGTAGTTCAAATCTTAAACCATTGTTTTCTTTTACTATGATGGTCATTGGATACTTGTTGTGACCGGAGCAACATCCGAGGGTGACGCATGGCATGTATTCATTGATATGTCTGATTAAGTGTACCATGCATTTATCTACACGGATTTGTCTGTCTCCTACTTTTACAACTCCGGTTTTAGCCTTGTACATTTTTTTTCCTATTATGTAGTATGATGTTTTTGTTGGTGATTATTATTTTTTCAATTAGTCCGCTGTTGCTGTTTTCTATGTATCCTTTTTCCATATTGTTTTTCACCAACTAAAATCTGCTTCTATCCTTGGTCTATCCTGGGGGTTTCCAAAGACACGAGTTATGATGCATTCCACGTTGGCTTTATGGTCTATTGCTCTGCTTATCTCCTGGTTCTCTGGTTTAGGCACCCACGCTATTTGTTTATCATGGTGTTTTACTTTTACAGCTTGTCCATCATATGGGTTTTCAAGGTCTCTCTCCAGCGTCAAAAAAGTTCCTACCTCAAGGGTTTTCCATTCTTCATCACTGATTTTGAAGAATGTACATCCATTGAGAGCTGTGTTTATTTTATTCATTTTATTTTTTCCTCCATTTAAAATAAGTCTCAAGTTCTTCAGCGAGTCTCCATCCAAAATATCCTCCAAAAAAAGCCCAGAACCCGCCAATTCCAAGGCTTGTAATTGTACTTATATCAACTCCTGAAGAGATATAGCTCACTAATGTAATCCCTGTAATACTTACTGCTAGTATTAAGAACACCCAGATTATAAAATGTCTAGTTACCGTGATTGTTGTATCTGCTGTTTTCTCCAATGTTTTCTTAGTTCTATCATTAAGTTTTCTATGAAACATAAGGTTTTTCTCCATCGCTTTTAAGATAATAGTTTTCTCCATTTTCCTTTTTTCATATTGAAAAGGATGTCATATCCCGTTCCAGTAGTCTCATATCGTAGTCTGCTATACAGGAGTCTTTGCTTGCAGTCATGGTATTTCTCACGCAGTCTTAAGTTCTCAGTTATTGTTAATGGTGATATATATATGATTTCAAGATGAAAACCGTGCCTAGTTTTGTATAATAATGTTGATGTTTGTTCTTTTTTTTCTATTTTGTTCTGCCGTTTACGAGCTGTTTTAAGACTGATGTTATCCCAATCCAAGCCTACTATGTTATCCATCTTTATTGTATCCTGTTAAGTATATCATCTGGTAAGGCTGTATCTTGTGGTCGTCCTATGTTCATCTGACTGCTCACCAATGATATTTTCTTATGTATCTTTTGACCTGCATCATATAATTCTTCGACAGTGAATGTCCCTGACATAATTAGTTTACCTGGTGTATAAAAATCGTTGATAAACACATAGTTATGTGTCATATTTTAATTACCTCCCATGCTTTCTTATAAATAGATACAAGTATCATAGTTTCTATTCCAATGCACCAGCCAATAATCACATAATTTAACATTTTTTACTCCAAATATAATATAGCTATGTTTATATGTTCAGTCCCATCTTCCATATAATCAACTGCCATATCTAAATAATCTGCATCTGTATATTTTGCACCCATGTATCCCCAATATCCTGCCATTTCATAATCTTCTAATGCAAATTTGAATTGTCTTTGAACATTGTAATATTTAGAAGATACATCATAATCATCAATTTCATCTAATGCATCGCTACAATCGTTCTCTAACATCTTGGACCATGTTTCTACACCATTAAAATTATAGGAACCGGCATACAAACTAATCATTTCACAGTCGGTAGACACATCATCTAGTATATTACCTTGCCATATTACATATTCTGCATCATCGTATGAAACTATAGGTGCTGGAGGCACATAAGGAACATAGGCATCATCTGGTGGCTTAACATCAATAGTTCCAGAAGAATATACATAAGCTAATCCTATAATTGCAACTACACCGACAACCAATAGAACAGCAAGTATACCTATTATTGGAGTTTTTTTCTTTGGTTGTGGTTCAGGTTTTATTTTGCTTTCATCAAATTTGTGTCCACAAGTTGTGCAGTAAACAGCTTCATTTATTACTTTGTTTTTACAATCTGGGCATTCTTTCATTTTTTTATCCTCCTCTTCCATATATTATTATAATTAGTGTAATGATAACTAGGATGGTTGCGATAATTTTTGTCTCATGTTTTTTAAACCAACCTAGTATATCTAAGTCCAACTTAGAACCCTCCTTTGTTAGCCCATTTTTTGCCAAGACGGGTTTGACCACGTGATAGTGCAAGTCCTTGGTCTATATGTAGGCTTGTCCTGAAATCTGATACCTTTGGGATTCTGGTTTTACTGGTGATGGTGTCCCAGTCTATTATTACCCTTTTGTTCTGTAAATCCCGTAGTTCAACTATTGCAACCAGCGGGTTTCTTTCAAGAACGGGTATTGCTTCTATGTTTTCAGCAACATTCCCTGCTCTGTCTGTTTCTTCATAGAGCCCATAGTATTCGCTATCTGCATCGCTGAGTAGTTTAAGTATCGTATTCTTTATCCGTTTTTGGTCATGTTCAATAGTGTTGCTTATTTCTCGTTTAACTGTGTTTGTGAAACTTTGTCCATCAATTTCAAGATACCTAATGTTAGTTCCTGATTTTGTCTCACCATAACTTAGCATTACTCGGTATTGGTATCCCCATAGTTGAAGACTGGTCAAATATCGGTAAGTGATTGCGTCTACTCTTACTCTTACAGGTGTGGTTGGTAGGATATTGTATTTGTTCTTTATCTCAGCTTGTATTTCTGCTCTCCAGGCTTCACGGGTCTCTGGGCTACGTCCTTTTACAAGTTTTAACTTTGGTTTTTCCGTGATGTCTACCCATTTTCCATCAAGGTATGCTTTGCTGAGTACCATAGTTGTAGGATAGCCACGGTTATCTATCCAGTCTTTGCCACCACGTACTCCTACACGTCCACGACCACCATAGATATAGCTTGCTAGTTCATAATATCTGGGTGTCGTATATACCTGCTTTTCGGTCTCTGCAAGCGAATAAATGTTTTTGGTTTTAGTTATCTGCCCTGTCTTGATAAGTGCCTCAATGAAAAGGTCAATATCACGCTGGTTATCAAAAAAACTGCTGAGTTTACTATCTAGTCGTTTTTTAGTATAGTTCCCACTGCGGAGTGATAAATCAATCATAAGATGCCCCCCTTTTTTAGATTAGCTATAACAATTAGTTTTTCTGAGATAGTTATAATTTGATTTATTTCTTTACTCTGTTGCATCCAATATCAACTCTTTGATACCTTTTTTCTCTTTTTTAGCTCTCTTTTTTATTTTCTTGTATTCTTCTTCAGTGAAAGATACACATCTCAGTGGTGTGATTCTTGTTAAATCAATTTTTATTCCATTGTTTTTTAAGTAGTGTGAGATTGTTCTTCTAATGTTCTGTGGTAGACCTATTGGTATCTGTTTTATAACCCATTCTTTGAAATCTGAATTGTTTTTGTAGAACAAATATGTTTCCATGTAGCCTTTAAATAGCTGGGGCTCATGTTTCTTAGGTGATTTAAAAGTCGATAGCTTGGTTCTTTTTATCTGGTTGCGTCTTACCATGCTTTGTAGACGCATTCGTAGATTCTGACGGTTAGTCAGACCGAAATATATTGCTATTTCTTTTGCTGTTGCTACTTTTATTTCCTTTAACATCTTTTTAATGTTTTCTTCTGATGCTTTAAGACAGGTATGTTGGCTGTAGACCTGTTGTCTGTCACAGATTTTTTTAATTACATTCCATGACACACCATATTCTATTGCTTGGCTGTTGATGCTACAGCCGTTTTGTATGTTTTTAAGTATTTGTTCTTCTGGTAGTTTCGACATATTTATTTCTTTATCCTTTTGCTATATTTGCTTTTTTTGCATTATTGGTTTTTAGTATGCTTTCTCTTTTAAATTCAGCCCAGTTCTGAATTTGCTCCTCGTTATCAAAATATTTTTCATTCATGTTGCTCCTCTACCTCCTATTGTTTTCTTTTTTCATAATAACTGCAACCAAAGCGGTTCCAGCATTTGACATCATGCGGGTCTCGGACATCTTTTGCAACTGGTTTTTTAAACCGTTGGCAATATCCCCCTGTGTGATGTCTGCAATCTTTATGCGGTGGAAACATCCTTTTTGGATTCATCTTTTAACCTGTTTTCAAATTCTTCAAGTAATGCCTCTGGGTCTTCACCTATCTTGTTAGCATGTTCCTCTATCCATATAATATTTAGTTTATGGTCATCACAGGTATTATGTCTCTTTTTGAAGTTTTCAAACAATTTGTTTTTACCGTTTTGTTTTTCCTTGAGAAGTTGTTGATATAAACTCGCTGTTTTCTTCATATCACGTGCACGTTTCTCAGCCTGCTGACGTAGCTCATGTACATCTTCTCCGAGACCATTCATCATCAGGCGGTTGATTGTTGGGCTTAGCTGTCTTGTCTCTTGTAATTCATCACAGATGTTTTGTAATACTTTGTTATCAACATAAAAATAGTAGCGTTTACTTCCCAAGTGGCTCACTCTCCAGACTGCTTACTAAGTGTATGCTTCCATATCGTTCTACTTGTATTTTTCCCTGTGCCTCTAGTATATCAACATATTTACTTACTGCTGATGTGCTCATGCCGAGTCTGTTAGCTAGCTCGTTTTTAGATATTGGTTTGGATTCATTATTTAGCTCTTCAAGAATCTGTTTTTCCGCTTCATCAAAATTGGTTTTCATATAGTTTTACACCCACCATTTTGTAAAAAAAGGTTATGCGTAAATGCATATATAAATGTTTTGCAACAAGCTTTTGCAAAGTGCGACTTGTATCAACTGCGACTTGTCTCAATTGAGACATGTATCAATGTACCCTTGTCACAAATGATACATCCATCTAAGAATTTAAATAATCATCATAAGACTCAAAATAAGATAGATTATGATATAACAAAGATGGAACCAGAGGATACCACCCTATACTATCAACATGAAACAAAAAACCAGAGATATTAACAGCACACCACACATGACCCTCACAACCAAAATTAGTAACACCACGAACAATTTTTACATCCAAACCAGAATCCTCAAGAGAGGATTCAAGGTCACAAGCCATATGGCGACATACATAAACATCAGGAACATAAACAAAAAAAATTCTATATACTAAAAACAAAAAATATAGAATTAAAAAAGCTAAAGAGAAATATTTGAAAAAGATGGATTTAGACAAACAATTATTCTCCTTTGTCACCCATTGTACCAAGACGGTCACGCAAACGGTAATAAGTAGCACGACTACTACCCGTTCTACTAATAAATACTTTTATGCGGTCCTCTTCCCTCTTAAACGAATTATCCCTCAGTAATTCATCAACAACTACAAGAGCTGGGTCCTCCTTAAGAAGATGGAGTACAGCTATCGTCTTCCATTGGTCGGGCTTACCAATCATTTTACCATATACTTTCTGCTGGAAACATTTAATCAAAGTCCTAATACTAAGATTCTCAGTAGCTACGCTTGCTTTTTCACGCAGGAAATAAAAAATCTCCATACGCTCATCATATGATAACTCTGGGTAATCCTTCTTAGCAACCTGCTCCATGATACGCATGAGCTCCTCAAAAGGAATCTCAATTTTACAATAATTCACACGAGTCAACACTGCTTCTAGATGAGGGTCTTTCTGTTTCAACTTGTTAGTAATAATAATCATACGGGCATTAAGCACAAAACTATTAGGGACATAACGACCTTCATCATCCTGCAAAGGCTTACTTGTCATATAATGAATGATACGGTTCTTTTTATCACCAACATTCCAGAGACCCCCCTTGAGAAATGATAAAACCTTCGGGTTAGACAAAAAACCATGGACATCATCCACAACCAATACATCATTATCACGGTTTTTATACATCCAAGTATAAAGAGCCTGCGGAGTAGTAAAACTATCAGTATATGCATAGTTGCAATCACGTAGATGACTAATTACACGATAGCTTTTACCACAGCCCCCTGGACCCTCAATGATAGCCCCATAACTTGCTCCTAGTTTAGCCATACCAATATAGTTATCCATCTCAAAATAACAACTACTAGTTATATCCTCAATATCAGCATTCTTTAATAACTGCTCTGTCTCAAGCTCACGCTGACGAGCTTCATCAAGAAGTTCTTTTTTAAGCTCTGATTTTGATTTCTTCTCTTTTTTTCCAACTTTAGCATCGATTTTTTCCATTACTTCTTTAGTTTTTTCTTTAGCTTCTTCTTTTGGTTTTTTAACTACTTCTTTAGCTTTTGCCATTTTTTCTCCAACTCCTCAAGCTTGATATTTGGTTTAAACCCATGCGGGCTATGAGACTCATATACCTTGAGTTTTTTCCAAAGCACGGGGTAATCTGTAAAAAGAATCTTTAGTGAAGACATACGCTGTTTTGGACAGAGCCAGCAACCTGTCCTTTCAAACTTTCTATAAAGTGGAGGGAATAAATCCTTTTTTTCTAAATAATCTAAACAATCCTGCTCAGTCCATCCCCAATCAATCAAGGGGTATCTAAGATTCTCACAATGACCGACTTCTGTCTGGACACGTCTGCGTTCATTGTAATTTATACCTAAATATATCAGTGCATCTTTTGGTCTAGCTCTTTCCATTGGTCTAACTCTTAAATCACGGCTTGCCCAACAACCTGGTGTGCAACAAAAAGGAAAGCCTCTTACCTGCCCTTTTCTCTTTCCAGATACTACTATCCCATAGAAGAGCTCGTCCCAGCTTTT
>Ga0272442_10005480_pt1 | contig 16950 bp, 16 predicted proteins | sample SSMForm2O_FD_200262 | JGI IMG/M metagenome (GOLD analysis project Ga0272442, IMG submission 200262) | Marine sediment archaeal communities from Little Sippewissett salt marsh, Falmouth, MA, United States - SSM-Form-2O | ecosystem: Environmental > Aquatic > Marine > Wetlands > Sediment ... | reverse complement strand
ACACCCGTGTCGCACGCCCCCGAAGGATCGCATACCTCGAACACAAAGCTGTCCGGACCGTTGTAGTTCGCGTCCGGCGTGTACGTTAGGCTCCCCGTCGCCTCGTCGAATCCGCTGATTGCACCGTGACTCGGCGGCGTCAGGATCGCGTACGTCAACGCGTCCCCGTCCGCGTCCGTCCCTTTCAACGCAAACACGACCGGCGTATCTTCCGGCGTAACCACACTGCGGTCGTGCCCCGTCGGAGGATCGTTGCGTGGCTCGACCGTGATCGTCACGCTTCCGTCATCGCACGCTCCGCACGGGTCGCATACTTCGAACACAAAACTGTCCGGACCGTTGTAGTTCGCGTCCGGCGTGTACGTCAGGCTCCCCGTCGCTTCGTCAAACCCGCTGATCGCACCGTGACTCGGTCCACTCACGATCCCGTACGCAAGCGCGTCCCCGTCTGCGTCGGTCCCCGTCAACGCAATCGGCGCCGCCTCATCCTCCGCAACGCGCGCCGTGCGGTCCGTCGCGCGAGGCGAGACATCTACCGAGACGGTTGTCGACGCCGTCGCGCTACAACCCGTGTCGCTCGTGACGATGACGGTGTATGCCCCACCATCGCCGGACGATGCATCGGTTATCTGTGGGTTCTGCAGTGTACTAGTAAATCCGTTCGGTCCCGTCCACGCGTACGTAGCTCCACCAGAGGCGGAGAGATTGATTACCTGTCCGAGGCAGTACGGCCCATCGTTCGACGCAGTCGCCGACGGAAGCGCTTCGATGATCACTGTCGTTGAGGCTTCCGCTTCTCGGCCGTCCGTGTCACGAACCGTCAGTGTCGCCGTATACGTGCCGGGATCAGCGTAGATGTGATCGGGGTTCGCCTGCGTGTTCGTCGTTCCGTCGCCAAACGCCCACTCATACCGATACGAAAGCGATCCTCCGGATGCGCTGCCCGAGAAGTGGGCAGACTCTCCATCGCACACAGGTGATGTCGACGCAGCCGTAGCAAGAAGAGGGAGACCGGATAATGCAACTGAGCCACCGTCCCAGCATTTCGCCGCCCGCGATGCGCAACTCGGCGTGTCCGCACACGATTCGGGAGATGCGCTCCACGAGAGAATGATGTTCCGGAACTCGATCGTGTCTCCACACGTAAAGGAGATGGTGGTCAGACGGATGTCGGACACTCCCGGAGACATGGTGCTGGCCACGCACTCGTTGAACGAGCGTGTTCTCCGACCGTTGACGTACATGTCGGCGAGGAGCCGTACTGCGTACCGCGTGCTGTTCGTGCCGTTGTTGAACGCTACGTACACACCGGCTGTAATGGTTTGGCCAGACGAACAGGAATCCGGCGCATCAACGTAGATTTGCACAGCCGTCACGTCGCTCGCCACGCACCGCCAATTGCAGTCGGGGTACGTCTCCGCCGCCAGGGTCGACCAAGCCGCGACTACAAGCCACATAACAGCAAGGATTGCACCCGCAACTCCGTATACGCGCCGCATACTCCACTCCTCTCCTCAGTCCTTGCCTCTGATCGAGAGACCTGCACGAAATCGAGTCATCCCACACGTACTATACTGCCTAGGTAACGACCTTCAAAGGCCCTGTTCATCGCACTTTTCCTGCTTTTCTCTTGGAATTGCTCTGAATCCACATGCGTCGCGTGCAACATCCGTTCCACAACCGAAGTAGTATGGGTCCGCCACCTTGGTCGACTGCATGCCGGCCTGCCACTTTGAACCCCGCACCCGGCATTGACCACATAACGGATGATGGCGATTGGAATGCGCATGGAACAGTCCGTGAACAGCGAACCCGCAGAGCGGGAGCACGGTACGGAGAGAACCGACGAACAGCTGCTCGCCCTAATCGGCGAGGGGAACCAGGCTGCCTTCCATGCACTGTTCCGGCGACACGCCGACCGTGTGCTTCGATACACGCTGTCGATCGTCCGCCGTCGCCACCTTGCGGAGGACGTGCTGCAGGAGACGATGCTCGCCGTCTGGAAGAGTGCAAAGCAGTTCCAGGGGCGGTCCAAACCGACAACCTGGATCCTGGGCATCGCACGCAATCTGTCGCACAACCTGTTGCGCAAGGAGAAGAAAGGAGCTCGAATGCCGGACCTGGAAACCACGCTCCCTGACCCTGCAGAAGGTACGCTCAGGATGCTGCAGGTCCAGCGCGCCCTCGACACACTCACCGACACGCAACGTGAGGTTCTTCACCTGGTGTACTACGAAGAGATGAGCATTTCGGAAGCTGCTGACGTACTGGCCATACCGGAAGGAACCGTGAAGTCGCGCATGTTCCACGCGCGCAAGGCGCTGGCAAAGGAGCTCTCATGAACTGCGATGTCGTGCGAGAGCTGATCCCGTGGTACGTCACCGGACAGATGGACATGGACACCGCGTCGGACATCGCCGCGCACCTTGCCACCTGCTCGGTTTGTCAGAACGAGTTCGTGGAGGCAGCGTGGATGCACCGCCTCGTCGCCGGCCACGCCCGTCGCGAGCCGGGGCCGCGGAGGAAGACATGGGACCGTGTGGCGCGTAGGGCAGGCATCCGTGAGATCGCCCAAATCGATGTCGGCTCGCTTCTGATCGGGCTCAACCTGGGTGTAAGTCTTGTCAACCGACATCACCCCGTACGCGGAACGCTCCGCGTCATGGGACAAAACGTACGGATTACCGGAAAGCGAAAACGGAAGGAGGATTCCAGTGTTTAAGAAGGATAGAGCGGAGCGACGCGACGAAGAACAGCAAGAGCAGCAGCAGGAACTTGAAGAAGAGCGGACGGAACGCGAGCAGGAGAAACTCGAGCGGCAACAGGAGCGAGAGGCCGAGCAAGTGGAGCGTGAGCGGGAACGGTTGGAGGAACACACGGAACGTGAACGAGAACGCGAAGTCGAGCGGGAACGCCAACGGATCGAGCGGGAACGCGAGCGGCTGGAACGTGAACAGCAGCGACTGGAGCGCGAGCAGGAGAAGCTCGAGCGGCTTCAGGAGAAGCTCGAGGAAAGGGAGGAAGAGCTTGACGCTCTCGAGGAGAGTCTCGAAGAACTGGAGGAGCAGCTCGAGTCGGCAGACGATGTTCGCGACGTTCTCGACGTCGTTAGCGAGCGGATTCCGGACCTCGTGCGGGGAATCCGGGAGACCGTCTATGCGTCGGAGCAGATGAAGAAGACGGCAGAAGGAATCGCCGTGTTCTTCAAGACCTTGCTCGATGCCGGCATTCCCAAGGACGAAGCCGGCGCTCTCACAATGTTGCACGTTAGCGATCTGCAAAAGAAAACCGAGCCGAAGCGCCACACGATCCGCACCGCAGGAGCGTTCCCGATGCCCGATCTTCCGGATCTCCCCGACCTTGTTAATCTGCCCGAACCACCCGATCTTCCGGACCTGGACATGTACCGTGCATGGACCGAGCAACGTCGGAAACACCTCGAGACCAAGGCTACGGGCGGCGAGTAGCAACAGACAAGGCCCGTGAGGCGAGGCGAACTGGCTGCCTCGCCTTGATTCGGATACGGTCGTGCGTATGAGTACGCGGCCGGTACCCACACCAGACATTCTTGCCGACATCCGAGATGACTGCCGACTCGTGGCGGAGACGTCCGCCCACGTGCGCGTTGCTCATGACCGGATTCCAGCTCTCGCCAAACGAATCGCGGCATCGGCGTCGCTCCCCTTGACGTTCGACTACGAGCATCACTTCGTCGGCGAGCCGGAGGAAACGGCATCGTATCTGGTGGTTCTCGACTCAGTGAACTTCGGCTCCGGTTTCTTTCCTCATCTTCGCAAGACGCACGGATCCGGCTACTACACGATCGCCGCATCCCTGGCGGAACGGTTCCGATCGTACGGCTCTCCTACCGCAGATGACTTGGCACAGCTGACCTCCTGCGACTGTGCACGGCTGTTCCATCAGTCCATGGATCTGCCCGCACGTCGACGGTTGATGGACCTGTTCGCCCAAGCGCTTCGCAGCCTCGGAAACGATCTGAACGACCGTTTCGGTGGAAGCCCGGTGAGACTGATCGAACGAGCGGAGCGATCCGTCGGCCGCCTCGTGCAGCTTCTCCATCGGCAACCGTTCTTCCGCGACGTCAGCCGGTACGGCACACTCGAAGTTCCGTTCTACAAGCGCGCTCAGATCTTGGCGTCCGACCTCTCGCTCGCCCTGGGGGATCACGACCTCGGACGATTCGAGGATATCGACCAGTGCACGGCTTTCGCCGACAATCTCGTTCCGCACGTGCTGCGGCGTGCTGGCGTGTTACGGTACGATGACGCACTCGCCGAGCGAATCGACAGCGGCCGCAGCATTCCCCACCACTCCGCAGCGGAAGTCGAGATCCGTGCCTGCGCCGTACATGCCGTGGAATCCATGGTGCACTGGCTACGACGACGCGGCATATCGACAACGGCCCGAAAACTGGATGTGATTCTCTGGGAGCGAGGTCAGAATCCGGAGATCAAGAAGCACCCGCGGCATCGCACGCGAACCGTGTGCTACTAGTCCGTCTGCCCTACCGATGCGCGCTCGCGGAGCCCGTCGACGGTGGCTGCCCCAATCCCCTGAACCGAAGCAAGATCGTCGATCGATGCAAATGGGCCGTGCTGCTCACGGTATTCGACGATTCGCGCCGCCAGCACCGGGCCGATCCCGTGAAGCTCAGTCAGCTCCTCGGCAGACGCCGTGTTGATGTCGATCGCAACCGGTCCGTCCGAGAAGCTCGGCACAACGATCACCACGTCGTCGATCGACACCGGAGAAGCAGCAATCGCAGTCTCAGCTCCGTCGTTATCGCGGCTCACAAACAGAATCACACCCGTAACAACGAGAACAGTCAGCATCGTGAGAAGCAACAGCCGTTCCTGCACCGTCGTCCGTCGTCCGCGGATCACGATCCGTTCATCTCCGCGCGCCGAAGGAAGGTCAGTGCGTTGTCGCCGTACCGTCTATGGTCGACGATCTCCAGCACACCGTCCGTCTTTGCCAACTGCTCGCTGTGATGCGTAGCAGCCACGACAAGACAGTCACCGGTTAACGCCCGCCCATCCGCCAGCTCCGCCAACGCAGCGGCCGTCAGTCCATGGAAGTACGGTGGATCGAGAAACACCAGATCGAACCGCCGTCCGCGGGACACAAGATGAGAAACTGCATCGCACGCATCGGATTCGATTACTTCCGTCGAGCCGAGCAGGTCGAACGCATCGAGGTTCCGGCGAACCACGCGGCACGCGCCGGCCGACGCGTCGACGAATATGCAGCGGCGCGCACCGCGCGATAGGGCCTCCAAACCCAGGCTTCCGCTTCCGCAGAACAGGTCGAGACAGACGGCATCGGGAACGAAGTCGTCAATGATGTTGAACAGTGCCGTGCGCACGAAGTCGCGCACCGGCCGGATGCCGGCGTCTTCCCAATCCACCAGATGACGCCCCTTGAGATCTCCGCCGATGATGCGCACGGCTCCTCCTTGCGGCACCGTATCCCCGTGGCTATGATCGATTCGGGTTATCGGAGCACGCGATCACAGCTTACGAGAGGGGGATGTCGCCATTCAACCGCTGTCGCATGAGCTGCGAGCTGTGTGCTTCGACCTCGACTGGACGTTGTGCCACTACCCGCTGACCACGGCCGAAGTGTTCGGCCGGGCGCTCGCTCGCGCCGATCTGCCTTCCGACCGGCTGGGCGATCTTGACCGGCTGGCGGAGCAGTACGACAGCGCGTGGCTGTCGCTCGAACGGGACATCCCCTCGATTGACGAACTGCGTCGGTGCATCATGATCGGCCTCCTCGCGCCGCTTGGCCTTGCTGCCGCCGAGATTGCGGCAATCGCGAGCGCCTATGCAGCCGTCCGCGCAGAGACCGGCGTGCGACTGTACGCAGGCGCAATGGAACTCCTACACCACCTCGGTGCACGCTACCGCCTCGGCCTCGTGACCAACGGCCCGTCCGAACTGCAGTGGACGAAACTGCGCAGCTTGAAGCTTGTCGGCTCGTTTGACGCAATCCACGTCGCCGGCGACACCGGCCGCTACAAACCCGATCCCGCCGCATTCCACGGACTGCTCGCCGCGCTCGACGTCGCACCGGAAGAGGCCGTCTTCGTAGGGGACAACTACGAGGCGGACATCGTGGGCGCAGCCTGTGCGGGGCTTCGCACCGTATGGATACGCCGCAGCGAAGCCGCGCACGTCGACGGGGTGCAGCCGAACCGGATCGCGACGAAGCTCCGCGAGCTTCAGGAGGTGTTCCTGTGATCCGACCGAACCGTGTCGCATCCGCCGGCGTACTCGTCGCACTGCTCGGTCTTGTCGCCTTCTCGGTCGCAGCCGAGACCATCACCCTTCCCCAAGCGGTCCCGTCGTTCAACCAGACGTACGCAGACGGCACGGACGCGTGGGGAACCGCATCGCTCGGAAGCGACGGGTGTCCGGACCACATCGCCGAAACGGGATGCCTCGTCACCGCGTTTGCGTGCGTCCTCGACTACTTCGACATCCGACTCACGGTCACCGCCTCACAGTCCAGCACCGGTCGGGCGCGCAGCGGCATGGACCCCGGCATCCTCAACGACTGGCTTCGCTCTCACGGCGGATTTGCTCCGTGTTCGCAGGACCCTGTGGGATCGTGTTGCCTAGTTTGGGAGGCCGTCCCGGGAGTTGGACTCGCCCACCACTCCAACCGAAGTGACGTCGGATTGAACGCCGTATCCGCGGTGGTCATCGACCACGCCCTGCGCCAGGGAAACCCGGTGATCGCAGGCGTCCATTGGATGGATTCGTGCAATGGGGGCTCGCAATCGGAGGATTGTCACTGGATTGTCCTCACCGGAAAGACGGGGAGCACGTACACCATCCTCGACCCATACAACCCCGACACCGGAAGCAAGAGCGGCGTTCGTACTACGCTGGAATACGGGTCTTTCGGCTCATACACCATCGACCGATTCACCGTGATCCGTGCAACCGGCGAACCGTTGATCAGCGGTCCACATGATGGAGAAGACGGATCGACCGGAACGTTCGACCTGGACACCTCACCGTTTGCCATCCTGGCCGTCCTGGCACTAGCGGCAGCGATCGTGCTGGCAATCGTCTCTTTGGGAAACCGCTAGACGAGCCACCCGATCATCACGGCAACGGAAACCGCGCCGCAGTACACGGCGAATATCCACAGCCCGCGGCGGGCGATGACGTAAAGCAAGGTTCGAATCGCGACCACGCCCACGACGAATGCGGTCAACGTCCCAACGATGAGCCCGGGCCAGCACGTGGACGCCGCAACGTCGGTTGCCCCACCATCCACCAGCGCGATCATTCCCGCGCCGAGTAATGCAGGAATCGAAAGGAGAAACGAGAACCGCGCCGCGGCTCGTGGTGTCACGCCGAGGGCTATCGCTGTCGAGATCGTCAATCCGCTCCGCGAGATGCCCGGAACAAGCGCGGCCGCCTGAGCCAGCCCCACGCCCACCGCGTCGCCGAATCGAAGCCACGTCCGGGGCGCATGTCGCCGCCGCCACTGCGCCACGCCAAGAGCGGCCGCGGTGACCAAGAGCCCAATCGCCACGCTCCAGAAAGACGAGAAGATGCGGTCGATTACTCCACGGGCCAGCAGCCCAACGACGACAATCGGAACCGTGCCGGCCAGTAGAAGGCCGATCTCCCGCCGCCGCTCCAACGATCCCCGTCCGTAAAGCGACAACATGATCTCCGTCAGATCGCGTCGCAACGCAACGACAATCGCCGCCAACGTACCCCAGTGGAGCATCGCCTCGAGCAGCACGCCGGGGGGATTGAGCCCGAGAAGCCGCTCGGCAATCACGAGATGGCCGGAACTCGATACCGGAAGAAACTCGGTCAGCCCCTGAACGAGCCCAAGCAGGAGATAGTCAATCACGACGGCTTCGTCCTCCGACGAAACGGCAAGGAGAAGCGCAGTCGAAGCGCTCCGAACGAACATGCCTCCGTGCACGCGCCGCACTTGATGCAGTTGTGATTGTCGTGCTCGAGGTGAGGCTCGATCCCCATCGGACAACGAGACGCGCAGGCGCCACACGCAGTGCACTGCGACGATGTGAGCTCCAGGTGCAGAAAGCTGACACGGTTGAACAACGAAAGCAACGCCCCCATCGGGCACAGGTAGCGACACCAGAATCGAGCGATCAGCAGCATGCCGATGAGGGTGACGGCAAACGACGCCACGTGAATCAGAAGCGGCGCGTTTACTGTGGCAACGCCGAGGAACAGGTATGGAATCGATGCCTCCACCGTCGCCGCCGGGCAAATCTTGCAGAACATCGTGTCTGCGAATCCCCACGCAGCGAGCAGCGTACCGCCGAGGATGACGTACTTGCCGAACGAGCCGGTCTTCCAGATCTTGACCTTGCGGAACGTCAAGAGATCGTTCAGCGTTCCGAACGGGCAGAACCAACCGCAGAATCCGCGGCCGGCGATCAAACCGTATCCGGCAATAGCACCAAGCCAATAGAACGGCACCGTCCCGAATGCAATCAGGTTCTGGATCAGGCCGATCGGGCAAACCGTTACGGACAGCGGGCACGCGTAGCAGTGAAGCCCGGGGAAGATGATGTGCGTCATCCCGATGCCGGCGAACCCGAGCAGACCGAATACCAGCCCGCCCCCCTGCACGACTCTTCGCCATCGGGTGATCTTCACTCGTGTTCCTCCAAGAGCGCGATGAACCGCGATTCGAATGCCTCGATCCCGAACAGGACCTCCTCCGTATCCAGCCGCACCACGGCCGGGACGATTGTCCGGCCGGACCGGACGACGCCGTACGCTTCGGCTTCCGCCGGCTCCTCATCCACGTCGATGATGCGATAGCCAATCCGCCCATTAATCTCCGCCGCCGCGGCGACCATCGCCTTCGCGTACGGACAAGAGTGGCACCACGGCGCACTGAACACGACAAGTTCGATCGGCCGATCGACCGCTTCGATTCGCGCGGTGGCGTCGTCCGACCATTCGGCGACCGGTTTCACCGATTCCTCGATGCCGACGCACGACGTACACAGCACGGCGCCGATGCTCTGCGCCTGCTCGTGCTGGAGCAGATCAACGCCAACACCCAGCCCGACGGCGATCACGACGCAGATGCCGCACCCCGCGAGCAAACGGGAGATCCATCCTCTTGCGGCAAGAACGAGCAGGATACCTAGGACCACGGCCAACGCAATCCCGCCGTACAACGGCCACGCCGGTCCGCTGTCGCTCACCGCGCCGACAACCGGACCGATCTCGACGCTTTCGGTCTGCGCGTGCTGTGTCTCGCCGGCCGATGTGATAGCGGGTTCGACCACCGTGACGTTCACCGTGAGTGATTCGACGATCTGGTAACACTGGATGTCAATGCAATACGTGTACACCGCTTCGAGCTGCGCGCTGGTGGCACCGAGCGGCGTGTCTTGCGCAACCGCTACCGGGAGGATGACCGCCTGCGTATCGAACGCGTCGATGACCTCGAGCGGCTCGACGGGTTCGCCGCCGATGCCGACATCGTTCTCCAACCAGAAGAACTCCACGTCGTCCGCTTCGTGCGCCGAGCGGTTCGCCATCGTAATCCGAATCGTCGCCGTCTTCCCGGCTTCGATCTCGACCGGATCCGGTGAAACAGAGAAGTCAAGAACCGCTTCCTGGGCGCCTGTCACCCATCCGACACCGCCGAGCAGTGCGAGGAGTAGCCCGGTTGCGGCGAGGCGAGAGGGTTTCATTCGATTGCTCCAAGATCGGCCGCGCTCCGCAACCGATCGGCGACAATCGACGCCCCGATCGCCGACAGGATATCGAACAATCCCGGTCCTGCCCGGCGACCGGTCACGGCAATACGGCAGACAAGCGCCACGTCTTTCAGTTTCGCGTCCTGTGCCTCCAGCGCCCCGCGAATCGCCGTCTCGACACCCTCGGGCGTAAACGGCTGCAACGGTTCCACTACGTCGGCCAGCACGCGCATCAGCTCTGCTTGCTTCTCGTCAGGGGTGAACTCGTCCACTGGAACCAAGGGCACCGGAAACAGAAGCTCCATCGCCGCGGCAAGATCTCTCAGCGTCTTGCAGCGATCGCGAAGAAGGTGGGCTCCCACCTTGAGCGTATCGATGTCGCATGCGTCCCACGTCTCCTCGGACACGCGTCCCAGTCCAATGACAAACGGCTTCACAAGATCAAGAAGGCGATCCAAGTCCGCACGTTTGAGGTGTTGCTGATTGAGCCAGAGCAGCTTGGCGTCTTCGAAGACTGCTCCGGACTTGTTGATCTCCTTGACCGAGAATAGGCGGACGAGTTCGTCACGATCGAAAACCTCTTCATCTCCGTGCGACCAACCTAGTCTTGCCAGGAAATTGACCATCGCCTCCGGAAGAAAGCCGCGTGCCTTGTACTCCAGCGTCGCCGTGTCTCCATGCCGCTTGGAAAGACGCGTACGATCTTCGCCAAGGATCATGGGCAGGTGAACGAACTTCGGAACGGGTTTGCCGAGCGCCTCGAACAAGAGGATGTGTTTGGGAGTGTTGTTCAGATGGTCGTCGCCACGAATAACGTGCGTCACACCCATGTCCGCATCGTCGACGACCACGACGAAATGGTAGATGAAGCTGCCGTCGGATCTCCGAATCACGAAGTCCTTGAGGTGGTCGTTTCGATAGACGACATCGCCGAGCAGGTCGTCGTGCACGACCGTGTTGCCTTCGGTCGGAACACGGAACCACCAAGCCCCTTCATGTTCGTAGACCTTGCCGGCATCGAACAGCTGTTGGGCAGCCTGAAGGTGCTCGGCGGTGCGATCGGTCTGCCGGTAGTACTCATCCCAATCCAACCCGAGCCAACGCATCGATTTCAGAATCTCCTCGATGGACGCATCGGTGGAGCGTTCACGATCAGTGTCTTCGATGCGAAGGATGAACGTGCCGTTCATGTTCTTTGCGTAGAGCCAGTTGAAGAGCGCCGTGCGGGCGCCGCCAACATGCAGGTACCCGGTAGGACTCGGCGCAAAACGTACTCGAATCATTCATTCCCCCCTGCTTCATCGTCTCTGGTCGGCGCGCATCATTGTACGCGATCAAACGTTCGAAGGAGAGATGGGAAGTGTCGAACCGGCATACGAGAGGGATTCACGTTTCTAGAAAGCCAAAGGAGAGGGACGTGATGTCCCTCTCCCGGAGGGCTGGTATCGGGGGTGCGAGATTTGTGCTCGCTATGCCGCTACCGTATCGGCGAATTGTGTGCGTGTTGTGAAGGCGCGTTGTGGATTCGATGGACTGCGCCCGCTAGTGGCCGCGAAGGAGATGAATCGCCCTGCTGTTCTGCGGTCCCGTAAGGACGACGATCGCGGTCGGTCCGTCTTCCGCGGCCGTGGCGTACAGCTCATCGATCGTGATTTCCTTGCGGGCCAGTGCTTCGCTGATCCGGCACAGGAATCCGGGATGATGGGGAATCTTGAGAACAACGACGTCTCGCTCAACGACCTCGTATCCGGCGTCGCGTAGCGCGCGCGAGGCATACGACTGTGAAGATGTCACAAGGTGCACGTCTGCCGATTCGCCGTTGGCGCGAATCGACACCGACACAAGATTGATTCCCATGTCGCTCAGGATTCGGCTGACATCGGCAAACACGCCAACCCGGTCGTCGGCATGCACAACGATCTCTTGCTGAAGCCTTGCGTCGATCATTTCCCTACACCGGCCTTTACCGTACGCTGTTCGAGGGATGCGTCGACCAACGGATGCCCCTTTTCCTTGGGACATTCGACGCCCACGAGTTCCGGATCGATCCCGACGGTGAGGCCTTCGTCCTCTTCCCGCCGGACAAACGTCACAACACGACACAGTGCGAGCCCGCGAAAGATCCGTGGCCTCTACGTACGATCGAGCCATGGTGAGAAGGCGAAGTGTGGCCGTAGCGCTTTGCTGCGTCCTGGGGGGATTGCTCGTCGGCGTGGCCGCGTCGGCGGCGATTGAGATCGAGCCCGCGTCCGCTCGGAAAACGGCGGCGCCCGGCGCATTCATCACCCACGTCTTCTCCGTTCGGAACACCGGAGCAACGGCGATCGCCGTTGTGCTGTCAACCGAGATTCCCGGCGGCTGGAGCCTCCTCGGCGCGCCGTCGACACTCGACATCGCCGCCGGAGCAGAGGAAACCGTCTTCCTCACGCTGACGGTTCCCGCCGGTGCGCTCGCCGGAACGTACGATCTCACGCTCATCGCCTCATCGTCCGACGATCCACCGGACGTCGTGGCGTCCACCGTGCAAACGAGCATTGCACCGGTCAATGAAGTGGAGATCGTCGCGGCAATCGGCGGCAGCGTGGCGCCGGGGAGTACGTACACGTACTCCGTCTCCGTAGTCAACCGCGGCAACGCTCACGACACGCTTTCCGTTACCGCATCATCCTCGCACGGCTACGCGGTAGATCCTTCGTCTACTACGCTGACCCTCGCTCCACAAGAGCGGGCAACCCTGTCGATCACTCTGGAAGTGCCCACGGAAGCATCGTCCGGACGTGATCTCCTCACCGTGAATGCTCAATCGACGTTGTACGACGGCGTCTCCGACCAGATTACGATCTTCACCACGATCCTCCCGCCGAGCCCGGACGCGGTCGGTGGGCTGTTGATCGAGGAACTCCCGACGCACCTTCGCCTCTCGATGGACAAGGACGTGCTCACCGGAGCATTCACGAGCTACGTTTCGCTGTCGGTGTATGGAAATGTCGGTGACGGCATATTCGCCGCATCGTTCTCCGGGGACAGCCCGCTTGGGTCGTCCGCGTTTTCGGTGGCATCGTACAGCCTGCAAATCGAGCGGGATCCGACATCGTTTCGCATCGGAAACGTGTCCCGCCGACTGACCGAGTTGCTACTCATCTCCTGCGAGGGAGGCAATGTCGCGATCGAACAAGCCGGATACTCCGCCGCATTTGTCGGCGGTTTCACCGATGGGGAGGCCCGCGCTGCCGGGCAGACAGCCGTTCGTTTCAGTGGAATCGAACTCGCGGTCACCTACCTCGGGCTGCGCACCGAGGCGGACAAAGCAACCAACGCACTCACGGCCACCCTGGAATCCGAGCCATTCACCGATTGGCTGTTCCGCACGGAAAGAGGGTTCGCCGTCACGAACAGTGGGATCGAGAGCGCGTTCTCGTTGGTAACCGAGTACGACGGGGCCGCCTACTTCCTCCGAGGGCACGCGTTCTCGGCCGGAGCGGGGTTCCCCAGTTCATTCGCCGATCGTACCGGGCTCAGGATCATGCAGCGCCTGGTCACCGACGCCCTGTCGTTGTCCTTGTCTCTGGGACACGAGCGAACGAACTGGATCGACAACCCGATCGTCGACACGCTGATCACCGACGCATTCGGTCTCAGCTTCTCCGCCGCTCCGATCGACGACGGACCGGAACTTATGTCCATCATCGAGTTCGAGTGGAACCGTCACGCAGATCCCGCGTCGCTGGACGAGATCGATGTCCTTCTCACCTGTTCGATCGCCCAGAACGATGGACTGCTCCCGTTCTCCGTTTCCGGAACCGTGGAAGACCGAATCGATCGCGCAGCGTCGACGCACCTGCGCACCATGACGTTCTCGGAGGCGATCGGCCTGTCCATCGATACGCTGACGCTTTCTCTCGAACTGACGCAGGAGCAAGTAATCGACGTCTCCACGGACACCGTGCTCTCATCCGGCACGGACGTTTCGTTCACGTTCCGGCCGGCGGGAACGATTCATGAAGCATCGGTCAAACTCGACACGCAGTACGACACGTTCGACCTTAGCGCGTCCTTGGTGGTGCAATTCAGTGAGACGTTCTCGGTTGTCTTCGACGGCTCGATTGGCTGGGATTGCGCGGATTCCAGCGACGTTTCATTCGGCTGGGGAATCACGTTTGACACCACGTTCGATCTTCCCCTGCCGTTTCTCCTTTCCAAAGGACGCATCACCGGTCGGCTGTTCATCGACACAAACGAAGACGGTGTCTATAACGATGGGGACCGTCCCGCTGGGGGGGCGATCGTTACCGGAGGCGGCGTCGAGGTATCGACGGACGAAGACGGCTGGTTCCGGTTCCCGCCGATGTACCCCGGCACCGCAACCCTGACCGCACGCCAGTTGCCTTCGGATGCCGCCACTCTATCACCGGTCGACGTGGTCGTCAGCGAAGGATCGGTCGTCGACGTAGCACTTGCGCTCCGACCCGTGCTGACCGTCAAGGGTGTCGTGTTCCTCGATACAAGCGAAGACGGCGTACAGCAATCGACCGAAGCCGGTCTTGCGGGAATCACCGTGGTGCTGGAAGCGCTCGATGGAACGCAGAAGACCGCTGCGACCGACACGGCCGGTGCGTTCGAGTTCTTCGATGTCGCGCCGGGACCTGTGACGTTGTCACTCGACGTAATGACACTGCCCGATCGGTTCGAGTACACGACAGCCGAGTCCGCCGAGGTCGTTGCACGGATTGATGGAACTGCCGACACGACGTTCGGCGGCTACATCGAAGAGCGGGAGGTTCTGATTACGTATCAGCCGCCGACCGCCGACGCCGTGTACGCGCCAAGCCGGCCGACCGCCGGGGAGCCGGTCACGTTCGACGGCAGCGGCTCGTTCGACTTCGACGGATCGATCGCCGCATACGCGTGGGACTTCGACGGCGATGCCCTCATTGATTCCACCGACGCCGCGGCCACGTGGACGTTCGATGAGGTCGGCGACCGTGCCGTCACGCTGACCGTCACGGACAATGCCGGGAATTCGGACATGCTCTCACTCATTGTCACCGTTGCCCCATCCGCCGCGGCCGACGACGAGAAGCAGGACACATCGGGATCCGAGACAGGGGACAACGTGCAGGATGAATCCGGTGACAGCACGCAAGACGTGTCGCCGGACGCCGAGCACGATGAGACGGCCGACGACGAGCCGACGCAAACGGTTCCCGATTCCGTCCTCCCGCCGCTTGCTTCGATTGACTACACGCCGACCGCGCCCACGGCCGGACAGACGGTTTCGTTTGACGCATCCGGCTCGCGGGATTTCGACCTCGACGGATACCTCGTGGCGTACGCCTGGGACTTCGACGGGGACGGCGAGACGGACAGCACCGACATCGCAACGGTGTGGACGTTTGGCTCCGCCGGGACGTACAACGTGCTTCTCGCCGTGACCGACAACGGCGGATTTACCGACACCGCCCTGGCCCAGATCCAGGTCGGCAAACCGGCAGCAACCGAGCAGGACGAACCGGAAGTCGTCGCAGAAAACACACCACCGTTCGCCGACGCAACCGTGACACCGACTGCACCGAACGCAGGGGAATCGGTTACGTTCGATGCTTCCGAGTCATTCGATGCCGATGGAACCATCGAGGCGTACGCCTGGGACTTCGCGGACGATGGCACGGTCGATGCTACAGATCCGCTTGTCATGTGGACGTTCGCCGAGGCCGGCGAATACACCGTGCGACTGACTATCACCGACGACCAAGGAGACACCGACACGATCGTTCTCGCCATCGCCGTCGCCGCATCGGATGAAGAGCCGGCCGTCGAAGAGGCGGAGACGAACGCCGAAGCCGGCGACGAGGCGACAAGCAGCATGCCACCCTTAGCCGACTTCTCCTACTCGCCGACCGTTCCTGTGGCCGGGGAGCCGATCGAGTTCAACGGTCTGTTCTCGTTCGACTTCGACGGCAGCATTACCGCGTACGCCTGGGACTTCGACGCAGACGGCGTAATCGACTCGACCCAATCGGTGGTCATCCACGTCTTCGGTACCGCCGGCGACCACAAGGTCAGTCTCACCGTCGACGACGACGGTGGAAACCAGGACACGGTTACCCGGACCATCACGGTCGAATAGCACCTCCCGCGATCCGACGATGCTCCATCGCCGATTCAGCTCCGCCCGCTCGCTTGACGGTGTTTGGCGCCTCCGATACCATCGACGAAGCTCGACGGGAAGCAGCATTCATCGTGCTTCCGTCGAGAATCGCATAGGGGAGGGTGGGAATGCTCGCGATTCTCGTCACAGCGGTCGGTGCTTTCGTTTTCTACCTGCTTCTGACCTGGAATAGCGGAACGGTAGGAGTCTGGAGCATCGAGGAGTTGATTACGGGAGTTGTCCTCGCACTTATCGCCGGTCTCGTGGCCGGCCGTGTCACAGCGCCAAACAGCGACGGATCAGGCAAGAACCCGTGGCGGATGCTCAATCCGCTCCGCTGGCTCGCGTTTCTCGTATACCTGATCGGGCCGTTCTTCTACGCTATGGCACGCGCAAATCTGGACGTTGCCTACCGGGTCATCACCGGCAGGATTCGTCCGGGAATCGTTCGACTGAAACCGGGGCTGCAGACGGATCTGGGCGTGACGCTTCTCGCAAACTCGATCACGCTCACTCCCGGTACCTTGTCGGTCGACGTCGATGAGGAAGAGGGCGACCTATACGTGCACTGGATCAACGTTACCGATCCCGAGCCGTCGTGCAAGACCGTATGTGGATCGTTTGCGGACTGGGCAAGGAGGATCGCCGAATGATCATCAGCACATTGACGTTCTTTGTAGTCGCGGCATGTCTCGCGGCGTTCATGATCATCAGCGTCCTTCGAATCGGGATCGGCCCGACGGTCGCGGACCGTGTGGTCGGACTCGACACCGTGAACACGCTGATCGTCGCTTCGATGATCGTTCTCGGCGCCGCATTCGATCAAGTGGTGTTCATCGACGTAGCGATCATCTACGCACTGCTCTCGTTCGTCGGCACGCTGTACGTCGCGCGGTACCTGGAAGGAGGTCTGTGATGGCCATCCTTGTATATATCCTGCTCGGCATCGGCGTGTTGTTCAACGGTCTCGGCTCGATCGCGCTGATTCGCTTCCCCGACGTGTACACGCGTCTGCACGGAGCGACGAAGTGTACGACGTTCGGATCGCTGTTCACCGCGC
>Ga0272442_10005479_pt1 | contig 16950 bp, 7 predicted proteins | sample SSMForm2O_FD_200262 | JGI IMG/M metagenome (GOLD analysis project Ga0272442, IMG submission 200262) | Marine sediment archaeal communities from Little Sippewissett salt marsh, Falmouth, MA, United States - SSM-Form-2O | ecosystem: Environmental > Aquatic > Marine > Wetlands > Sediment ... | reverse complement strand
CATCGACGAGATTGAGCAAGAGATCAAGGAGCAACGGCAGGCTACGAAATCCACGGCGGACATTGTGTGGCCGAGGGTGGTACAGCCGGACATTGAGGTTGTAGAGCAAGCGGTAGCCGATGAATTCGGAATTGATATTGATGATCTGGGCATGCACGGAAGGCGCGTAGGTCCGGCGAAATCGGTTGCTGTTGAGTTCGCATGCCGGTTGTGTGGCCTGACGCAAAGGGCGGCAGGGGACCGGTATGGCGGCATAAGCGGCGCGGCTGCGGCGCACCTGCGGAAGGCCCTGAGGGCAGCGTTGTCGAAAGACGAAGCTCTTCGTAAACGTGTAGACGAACTGGCAGAGAAGCTGAGAGATCGTTGATGCAAACTTTAAACTTTAGGCCTGACACCGTGGAGGCCAAATCCGCACGAATAGCGCCTTGACTTGTCTGTGCGGATAGTATACTTGAGAACTGCTTGATCCGCAAAGATTGTGCGGCAGGCTGTGTGTGCGGATTGAGGTATTGAGGAAGCAGTCCATGTTCGTCGGTCGAGAACGCGAGATGCGCGTCCTGCGAGACGCCTACGATAGCCCGAAGAGCGAACTGGTTGTCATCTACGGAAGACGCCGGATTGGGAAGAGCAGCCTGGTGAACAGGTTCCTGCAAGGCGAAATGCCCTCGCTTGTCTTTGAAGGGATCGAGGGCGAGCAGACGGACGAGCAGATCAAGCATTTCACAGTAGCCCTAAGAGTCCAGACTCGCGATCCCCTCCTGGCCGGCGCCCGGTTTCGGAACTGGGAGCATGTCTTCACGCACATCACCGAGCGTGTGGTCACGGATGAGTCAAGAAAGGGGAAACTCGTGCTCTTCTTCGATGAAGTGCCATGGATGGCCGCCGGCCGCGGGCATCTGGTCAGTCTCCTGAAGTACTACTGGGACAATCACTGGAAAGAGCGCAACGTCATGCTGGTTCTGTGCGGATCGGTTGCTTCCTTCATGGTCAAACGCGTACTGCGCTCGAAGGCGCTGTACGGCCGGATCACCGTGGAGGTGTTGCTGAAGGGTTTGCTGCCGTCCGAGGCCGCCGATCTGTTCCATGGCCAGCGCTCCGAAACCGAAATCCTCAAGTATCTGCTCGTCTTCGGCGGGATACCGAAGTATCTGGAGGAAATCCGCCTGAACCGCTCGTTCGCCCAGAACATGAACCGGCTGTGTTTCTCCAAGGACGCACCCCTGACACGCGAAGTGGACCGCGTTTTCTACAGCCAGTTCCGCGAAGCGAGGACCTACAGGCGCATTGTGTCTGTCCTGCGCCAGCGGATGCTCTCGCTTGAAGCGCTGAGCAAGCGCCTCGGCATGGCCTCTGGAGGTGGACTGAAGCTGTACCTGCAGAATCTGGAAGACGCCGAGATCATCCGGTCCTTTCTGCCGTTCGGCAAGGGGGTTCGGTCCAAGTTGCGTACCTATGCCCTTGCCGACGAGTACCTTCACTTCCACTACAAATACATCGAGCCCAACCGGCGGACTATCGCCGAAAGCGAGTCTCACGGGCTTTTCGAACTGTTGACCGCACGTTCGTTCGACATATGGCTCGGCTTTGCGTTTGAACGGTTCTGCATCAAGCACGCAACGCAACTGGCGGCGATCATGGGCTTCGGCGATCGTGTCCTGAACGCCGCGCCTTACTATGAGCGCGGCGACGAGCGGTTTCAGATCGATCTGCTCTTCAGACGCGGGGACGGAGTCATCACCATCTGCGAGATCAAGTGCCGCGACCAGCCGATCTCCACTAAGGTCATTCCGGAAGTCGAGCGCAAGTGCGGCTTGGTCCGACTGCCCCGGGGCAACACATGCGAGCGAGCGCTGGTGAGTCTGAACGGTCCCGACGAACCGCTTCGCGATACGGGCTACTTCCACCACTGCGTTACCCTTCACCAGATCCTGGCGGGCCGATGATTCCGGCGCCCGCCTGGCGTGGAAATTCGATGACAAGTACCGCACAGGCAGGGACTCAGTCAATTCCCGCGGGGGCGGCGCCGTCGCAAGGCGCCGGGCGTGGCGTTCTTTTCTGCACGGAGCACGCGCGCCAGATGATGAGCGGAACTGAAACCGGATAGCCGGGCGACATCGTGGACGAGAAGGTCCGTGTTGCGCAGGAGCGAAACGGCGCGCTGCAGCCTAGCGCGCCGGAGCCAGGCCGCCGGGGGCTCGCCCGTCTGCCGCGCGAAGCAACGGCCGAGATGTTCGGGCGAAACGTCGTGACGTGCCGCGATCTCCTTCACGGACAGCGAGGTGGTCGGCATTGACAGGACGTGATCGATGGCCCGTTCCACCGGAGTTTGACGGCGCAGACGGTCACGCTGCGCCCGGCGGAATAGATACACGACCAGATCCTGGACCAGGCGGGCCATGGGCCAGACATGCTCCGGATCGTCCATCGCCTTCACCGCGGCCAGGTCGGCGAACAGGCGATCCAGATCGGGGTCGTCACCGATTTCCAGCACGCTGCCGTACCGCCGGCGCAGCCACGTCCAGTGTTGCGGGAGGCCGGCCCCGTGCAGGCCGATGTAGCGGCCGCAATAGGCGGCGGGACGATCCGGATCGCAACCGTAGGCCGAGTCGTCGCCAAAGACAAACAACACGGCATGCCCCGGCGGAACCGAGTGGCGTCGGTTGTGCTCCTCGATAAGCAGTTCCCCGGCGAGCGTGATCTGCACCACGACCTGTCCCGGCGGACGGCGATCGGCGTTGTGCCACCAGTAATCGCGCGCCTGCCGCCGGGTGATGTGCTCCTCGCCGACCCCGACCACCTGCCAGAGGGGAGACTCTCCGGCCACATCCTGCAAGTCAGTTCTCATATCAAGAAATGTACATAGCATATCAGAGAATCAAAGCTTATTTCTCGGTTCTTCGTGGATAGTACTACTGAATAGGAGGCAATTCTGTGCTTTGGCGGTGCGGAAGAGATAGCAGAGTCGGATCATTTTGAACTACGCGTGATTTGGGTAAGGAAGAACGGATGCGAAACAAGTATGGACCGACGCAGCGCTTCCGGATTGGCGTGTGCGTTGCGTGCATGCTGGCGGCTACAGTTGCCGGGAGCGTTGACGGCGCGGAGCCGGACACCCAGTTCGACGTGAAGCGCGCGCCCTGGCCGTGTTTTCGCGGGCCGTACGGTAACGGGTCGGCGCCGGTGCAGGGCCTGGAGTTGGTCGAAGATCTGGACGATGCCGGGCTGGCCTGGAAGAGCGAAGTGAAGCTGCCGCCGGGCACGCCCTGGCCCGGGCCGTGGCGGACGCACCCGACCGCGTGGAAGGGGGGCAAGACCAAGAAGGTCCCGTGGCAACAGCAGGTCTGGAGCGGCGGCTACGGGTCGCCCATCGTAGCCGAGCGCAAGGTCTTCCTCGCGTGCTGGCGGATGCCGGGACGTACCGACTGGTCACTGGCCGAAAAGGATGGCTCACAGAAACACGCGTCTCGCAGGAAGGATGTCAAGGCTGATGATCTGCTCTACTGTTTCGACGCTGCCACGGGCAAGCTCTTGTGGTTCGCGGAGCAGAAGGAACAGGGGCGACCGTTTCCCGGCTACTTCAACGACGCGTGGATGGTCATTGCCTGGTGGGACGGCTGCGTGTTCGTGCCGGGCACCGGCGAGCACCTCTATGCCATCGACACGGCCGAGGGTCGGCTGTTGTGGACCGGCGAAATACCCCGCGCGGGTGCGGGTACCGGCAAGCTGCAGACCGCCGGCGCCGCGGTCTCCGGGGGCGTGGTCGTCTGCGGCGAGGATCGCCTCACCGCGTGGGACTGCGCCACCGGCGAGGATCTGTGGAGCGGCGTGGCCAAGCGGCCCTATTGCATACCGGTGGCATGGCAGCACGGCGGCGAGTCGTTCTTCGTGGTAGGCGGCAAGCTCATCGAGGCCCGTACGGGAAAAGTCCGATGGGAAATTCCCGATCCCTCGGAGTCGACCACGGGCGACAGCGTCAGCGGCGACTACCTGGTGATGTCGCATCGCGATGCCAAGAGCGCGACACGCGCCAAACACGGAATCACCTGCTTCCGGATTTCGCCGGACCGGTTCGAGGAACTATGGCACGAGGAGTGGGGCTACAAGCCGAATTGCAACCGCATCACCGCCGTGGCCGTGCTCGGCGGCCTGGTGGTCGGCAAGATCACCGACGGCGCCAGGACCGGCGTGGGCTGCCTGGACCTGGCCACCGGTGCACGGTGCGGTAAGCGCGAGAGATTTCCGATGAGCTACGCCCCCCTGGCAGCCGAAGGCCGGGTGGTAACTCAGCATGAGGAGTCCCTGAACTACGCCGCCGTCGACGCCGCTGGGCTACGGCCCCTCACAGCCAAGAAGGCCGGCTGGATCATCTCGCAGTGCACCCATCCGGCCTACGCCAACGGTTTCGTCTACTTCCGGCAGACCCAGGCCGACGGCCACGCACGGATGGTCTGCTACGACCTGCGTGCCGCGACGAAGCGCAGCGAAGACGGGCGTGCCGCGGTTGAGGGGACGGAAACGGTTGTCAAAACGGAGCGGCCCCCGAAGAAGAAGGCTTCAAGGCCGAGGCAGGTGAAGACGTTCTGCTCCCTTCCTGCGGCCGTTTTGGCGGCGGACGTTCCCGCAGAGGTACGACAAGCTGTGACACGGCTCAGAGACAAAGACCACGCTACACGGATCGCCGCGTCGAGGGAGATTGCCGTGCTGAGCGACCAGGCTGTGCCTGCTGTTGCAGAGCTGGTTTCGCTGCTCGGGGATCGCTACTTCGAGGTTCGCGAGAACCTGTGCAAGGCCATCGTTGCCGCAGGCGGCGCTGCCACGCCGCATCTCAGGGAAGCGCTGGGGTCGGATGTCTACCATGTTCGCACGGGCGCGCTCGCGTGCCTGCGTGAGATCGGCGCACCGGCACGAGGAGCGGCCCCGGAGGTCGTTGCGGTGGCGAGAGCGGGCAAGGGCTCGATCGTCGGCCTGGCGCTCGGAACGCTCGCAAGCATAGACACCGACGCGCTGGTCAGCGTGTGTGGGCCGCTGCTGGAAGCGTCCGGAGATGTGACCGAGTCGGAGGAGACGGTGTCGCTCTTGCGCCTCGTGGCAGCGGCAGGGCCGAAGGCGAAACCGGCGGTTGAATCCCACGCCCGGAAGTTGCTTGCGTCACGCGAACGCGGTCACGTTCTGCAGGGCGTCGAGCTGCTGGAGAAGGTGGACGCCCACGTCGACAGAAACGAGGCGATCGCCGACCTGCTCGAGCGCGAGAAGGGTGCCAACTGGAAGTGGTTTTGCAGCGAGGTCAAGGACCAGGGGAAAGCCGGTGCGTGGGCGGTGCCGCACCTGGTCATGCTGATTAACACGGGGGAGGACCCGTGGATGGCGCCCACCGCATGCACGGTGCTGGAGAGCATCGGCCCACCCGAAGCGTCCGCTGCCGTGCCTCATCTCATCAAGGCGCTTGATCGTCCGCAACCAACCACCCGGCGCTACGCCGCGCGAACACTGGTTGCGCTCGAAGCCGATCCCGGAGCCGTCCTGCCCGCACTGCGCAAGACGCTGGAGTCGGTGGAGGACGAACGGGCCCGGGCATGGCTGGCTGAGGCGATCGAGAAGATCTCGGCCGTCGCCAATGGTCGGGCGCCGGGCGCATGGGTGGCCGACTGATGCGGCGTGCTTTGCGCGGCGGCCGGCAAGGACTCAGTCGATTCCTGTTTCATATCAAGAAATGTACATGGCAGATCAGAGAATCAAAGCTTATTTCTTTGTTTGGAGTGGATAGTATCATTAAAGGGAGAGCAATTCCGTGCTTCACCGGTGCGGAATCGTTACGATGGACAGATCATTCTGAACTACGCATGATTTGAGCAGGGAGGAACGGATGCGAGACAAGTATGGATCGGTGCAAGGCCTCGGGATCGGCGTGTGTGTTATGGGCATTCTGGCGACCATGTTCGCCGGTGGCGTTGACGGCGCGGAGCCGGAGACCCAGTTCGACGTGAAGCGCGCGCCCTGGCCGTGTTTTCGCGGGCCGTACGGCAACGGGTCGGCGCCGGTGCAGGGCCTGGAACTCGTCGACGACCTCGCGGATGCCAAGCTGGCGTGGAAGAGCGAGGACCGCATACCCCCGTCCAGCCCGTGGCCCGGCTGGCATCGCTACGCCTGCAGTCCGGTCAACATTGCGAAGCGGGCCGGGAAGGTCGAAGGTGTGTGGAGCGGCGGCTACGCGACGCCCATTGTCGCCGAAGGCTGCGTCTTCGTCCCCTACTGGCTGTCCGCCGGTCGCGACGACTCGCGCTACCTTGACGAGGAAAAAGCGCGCAACAAGAAGAGCAGCAGCAATCCGGTCGGAAAGGACAAGCCGGCTGACGACGTTCTGCATTGTTTCGACGCGGCTGCGGGGACCACGCGTTGGCGCGCGGTGCTGGCGGGCCGGGGCAGGGCCAACAAGGGCCGCGACGCCGACGCCTGCATGACCTGCGCGTGGTGGGACGGCACGGTCTTCGTCCCCGGCACCGGCGAGCACCTTTACGCCATCGACGCGGCCAACGGCAAGGAACTCTGGGAGGCCCGGTTCCCCCGGGCCTCGAAAGAGAACCGGAAAGGGGGGCGGTCCGCGTGCGCCGCTGTATCCGGCGGCGTGGTGGTCTGCGGCGAGGACAGCCTGACGGCGTGGGACTGCAAAACGGGCGAGGATCTCTGGCGCGGCGTGGGCAAGGAGTATTACGCCGTGCCGGTGGCGTGGCAAAAGGACGGCGTGGCCTATTTCGTGGTCAGCGGCAAGCTGATCGAGGCCCGGACCGGGAAGGTGCGCTGGTCGATCCCGGACCCCGGCGAATCCAGCCTCGGCGACAGCGTCCACGGCGAGTACCTGGTCATGTCGCACCGCAAGCATCCGGGCGCTCTGGCCAAGCAGGGGGTCACCTGCTTTCGCATCACGCCCGACGCCTGCGAGGAGATCTGGCAGCACACCTGGCATTACAAGCCCAACATCAACCGGGTCGCCTCGACCGTCGTCGCCGATGGGCGCGTCTATGCGCTCGACACGCCCGATCCCGCCAAATCGCCGGTGGTCGGCTGTATCGATCTGGCCACCGGCAAGCGCCGCGGGAAAGGCATCAAGGTGGGCTGGCGCGCCTCGCTCTGGGCCGAAGGCCGCATCGTAGCCCCCCACTACGAGGCGGTCGGCTACCTCCACGCCGACGCCGACCGGTACGGGCTGCTGGCGCCCAACAGCTCGAAACAGGCTGAAGATATCCTCTTGACCATCTCGGACATGACCTTCGCGGCCTACGCGCGAGGGAAGGTGTTCTTCCGCCAGACGCAGACGGACGGCCAGGCCAACCTGGTCTGCTACGACCTGCGGGCCGCGGCGAACTCCCGATCTCCGCGGGGGAACCGGGACAAAGAAGGACGTCCCAAGAAGAATCAGAACAAGGACTAGACCATGCGAAACCCCGATACGAGCCGCGTCCGGCGGCTTTGCATCCCGCTCTTGTCCGTGACGCTGGTTGCGCTTGCGCTGATCCTTCCCGGATCCGCGCGGGCGGCTGAGCCGCCGGCCACCCAGTTCGACGTGAAGCGCGCGCCCTGGCCGTGTTTTCGCGGGCCGTACGGCAACGGGTCGGCGCCGGTCAAGGGGCTGGAACTCGTCGACGACCTCGCGGAGGCCAGGCTGGCCTGGAAAAGCGAAGTGAAGCTGCCACCCGCCACGCTGCAGGAACGCAACGAGAAGCTGCCCCGACAGCAGCAGGTTTGGAGCGGCGGCTACGGCTCGCCCATTGTGGCCGAGGGCAAGGTCTTCCTCGCCTGCTGGCGGATGCCGGGACGCGCCGACTGGACACATGACGACAACCAGAAGCGGGAGTCCCGCAAGAAGGACATCAAGGCTGACGACCTGCTCTACTGCTTCGATGCGGCCACGGGCAAGCTCCTGTGGTGCTCGGAGCAGAAGGAGCAGGGACGACCGCGGCCACCCTATGACTCGGACGCCTGGATGGTGCTCGCCTGGTGGAATGGCTGTGTGTTTGTGCCGGGCACCGGCGAGCACCTCTATGCCATTGATGCCGCCGAGGGCCGCCTCCTGTGGAAGGGCGCGATCCCGCGCGGGGGTGACGAACACAAGGAGGGTATCGGCAACCCGCAGACCGCCGGCGCCGCGGTCTCCGGCGGCGTGCTCGTCTGCGGAGAAGACCGCCTCACCGCGTGGGATTGCGCCACCGGCGAGGATCTGTGGAGCGGCGTGACCAAGTGGCCCTATTGCATGCCGGTGGCATGGCAGCACGGCGGCGAGCCGTTCTTCGTTGTTGGCGGCAAGCTCATCGAGGCCCGTACGGGAAAGGTTCGATGGGAGATCCCCGACCCGTCGGAGTCGACCACGGGCGACAGCGTCAGCGGCAACTACCTGGTGATGTCGCATCGCGATGTCAAGAGCGCGACACGCGCCAAGCACGGAATCACCTGCTTCCGGATCTCGCCGGACGGGTTCGAGGAGCTCTGGCACGAGGAGTGGGGCTACAAGCCGAACGTCAACCGCATCACCGCCACGGCCGTCGTCGGCGACCTCGTGGTCGGCAAGATCACCGACGGCACCAAGACCGGCGTGGGCTGCCTGGATCTGGCCACCGGCGCGCGGCGCGGCAAGCGCGTGAATTTCTGGATGAGCTATGCCCCCTTGGCGGCCGAAGGCCGCCTGATCACTGAGCGCCACACATCCCTGTATTACGCCGAGGTCGACGATGGGGGCCTGCGTCCCCTCAACGTCAAGCGGAACATCTGGGCCATTTCGCTGTGCACCCATCCGGCTTACGCCAACGGCTTCCTCTACTTCCGGCAGACCCAGGCCGACGGCCACGCGCGAATGGTGTGCTACGATTTGCGTGCCGCGAGACAAGAAGGAAGGAGGCAGTAATGCAGAAAAGGATGGTTGGTATTGTGGCAATGGGGGCAACTCTGCTGTGCGTTTCGGTTGCGGTTGCCGTTGAGGGGACGGAAACAATCGTCAAGACGGAGCGGCCGCCGAAGAAGAAGGGGGGACGGCCGAGGCAGGCGGAGACGCTATGCTGGCTCCCGAAGGGCTGTGAGTACGTGCGCGGCGTAATTGTGGGCGACCGGATGCTCAAGGCTCTCGCGACGGAGGAGCGCTTCCGGCAGGTTGCGGCCGAGGAGGGGCTGGGGGCCATCGCGATGAATGCATTCACCTGGAATGTGGAGAAGAACTGGGAAGCGCTGGACGAAGTCCTGGATAAATGGGCCGCGGAAACGAAACACCCGGAACTGCGCGGTGCGCCGGTGTTTGTGAGCGGGCTCTCGGCTAGTGTTCTAAGGGCACGATTGCTTGTGTACGAAAAACCGGAACGCTGCTTCGGTATCCTGCATGTAGCCGGCGGCAACCTGCAGGAGCAGTGCCCGGAAGGGAAGACGCTCAGCGGCGTGCCGTTCATGGCCGTGAACGGCGAGTACGAAACATGCGGGCCTGAAGGCGGTATCCGGCCGCATCTCGGACTCGATACCCAGTGGTACTTGATGGGCGAACAGATGCTCGAGAGACGGCGGCAGGACCCGAACCATCTGATGTGCATGGTTGCCGTTCCGAGCAAGGGCCACACCACGTGGAACAAGGCGCTGAGCGAGTTGTTCATCCGCAAGTGCGCGAAGTACCGGATCCCGAAGGAAAAGCGGGACGGATCGAAGCCGGCGAGATGTGTCGAAATCAAGGCCGAGGACGGCTGGCTCACGCATCGCCATGTGAAGTGTCCCGAGCATCCCCCCGCGGCGTGGGCCGACTACAAGGGCGACAAGAAAAAGGCGTTCTGGCATCTCGACGAGGAGATGGCGATGGCGGTCCGTCAGTATCACCAGGACGGGATTCGTCCGGGCCAGGGCCGCACGCTGTTCCGGCCGTACCAGCTCTTCAACAAGCTATGGCCGCTGGGTGAACAAATGGACATCCCGTTCAAAGACGACTCGCCCGAAGACCACGCGAAGGCCGTCAAGGCATGGATAGCGAAGAAGGCGCCGGGCGAAGTCAGCCCGGTGGTTCAGGATATCATCGCCGAGAGCATCGCGAGCGGGCTAACCAAAGATGAAAAGGGTCAGGTTGACGAAGGCGTGTGCCGCAAGATGTGCCTGCAGGTGCTCTACCCGTATCACGATGCCTATCTGCCGGTCGAACAAGCGATAGTGAAGGCCAAGCTGTCCGACGAGGATAAGGACCGGGTGCGCAGACACTACGCCGACCTGATTCTGAAGCAGTACGCGCACGGGAAGGTGAAGCCGGGCCTCTCGGTCAGAGAGATGCAGGCTGTCGTGGCGGGTCTGCCCTCGAAGATCAAGGGACCGGAAACGATAGCCGAGGTCGAGGCCGACGTGTTGAAGAAGACGGAGAAAACGTACGGTAAGCCTCCGGAAGAGCTGGCGCAGTTGGTAGCGGACCTGAGCGACAAGGACTGGAAGGTCGGCTGGGGCGCGGTCGACAAGATCGCCGCGATCGGCCGACCCGCCATTCCGGCGACGGTTCGCACGATGGAATGGGGCGACAACAAGGCGAACATGCGCGCAGCCGGCGCGCTGGGGAAGATGGGGCAGGTGGCGGAGCCGGCGCTTCCGGACGTGGAGCGGGTCGCGGACCTGGGCGGCAGGGACACGGAGCACAACGGCGAGGTGCACATGAAAGCCCTGGAAGCGGTCAAGCTGATAAGCGGCAAGGAACTGACGGAATCCCCGCGCCATCCGCGTAATCCGCGGCTATTCTGGGGTTTGCGGAAAGTTGATGAATAGATCAGGCTAGATCACTGATTGGAGGGGGGGGGCAACGAAAACCATGAGTCAATCGACAATAGCTATCGATGCGGCGGCTGGGAAGACGCGCCGTTGTCGGGCAGACCTCCACGCGCACGAGGTTGCCCCCATCGCCCTCGCCCTCCTGGGGGCCGGCTCACATTTCTGCCCCACGCTCATCAATGACGTGCTGCAGATCCCGGGGGCGGTGCGTGGGCGCATCGCCCTGGTAGACACGGATGGTGATCGCCTTGCAGCCGCGCAGCGGGCTGCGGAGCGGTTGATCGTCCGCAATGGACGAGAGAACGGCTGGACTGTAGTCGCCGATACCGACCGCCGTGCGGTGCTGGCCGGAACCCGATACCTGATCAATTCTATCGAGGTGGGGGGGCTGGACTGCTTGGACCTCGATCACGACATTCCCGCCCGCTACGGTGTGACGCAGTGCGTTGGTGACACCATTGGTCCCGGCGGCATCTTCCGGGCGCTGCGCACGGTACCGGTCTACCTGGACATCCTGCATGACGCCGAGGAGCTGTGTTCGGATGCGCTGGTCCTGAACTACACCAACCCGATGAGCATGCTGTGCCTGGCTGCGGGCCGCGCGTCCGTAATGCGCACGGTGGGGTTGTGCCACAGCGTGCAGCACACCGTCGCGCTGCTGGCCCGGCGCCTGGGACTCGCAGCGGAAGAACTTGACTTTTCCTGCGCCGGCATCAACCACCTTGCCTGGATTGTCGCGCTGCGGCATAACGGGCGCGACGTATACCCGCGCCTCAAGGCGCAGGCCCGTGCCGAGCTGTATGGCGACCCGGCCGATTCGGACAACGCCAAGCCGGACGATGCGGCCTGGGACCGCATCCGCAAGGACATGATGCTCCACTTCGGCGCGTACATCACCGAGTCCTCCGGCCACCTGAGCGAGTACGTGCCGTACTACCGCAAGCGGCTCGACTTGATGGAGCGGTATTCCGGGCCGACCTATGACGGAGTGCCGCGCTTCTATCCCGACAACTGGCCGCAGTGGCGGCGCGAACGCCTGGAAGCCCTGGACGCGGCGATGGCTGTGGACGAACCGCCGGCCCCGCGTAGCGTAGAGTACGCATCCCGGATAATCGAAGCCGCGGCGTCCGGCCGATCGTTTACCTTCCACGGCAATGTAATGAACCGGATGGCGGACGGCGGTCTGCTGGTGGAGAACCTGCTGCCGGACGGCTGCGTGGAGGTTGCCTGCGTGGTCGACGGTGACGGCGTCCGGCCGCAGCGGTTCGGTGCCCTGCCCGCGCAGATGGCGGCCCTTTGCCGGGCCGATCAGGCCGTGTTCGACCTGGCGGTGGACGCCTGTCTCGAACGGTCGAAGCAGAAAGCCATCCACGCCCTGATGCTGGACCCGCACACCGCCTCGGTGTGCTGTCCGGCGGAAATCGAGCGCATGGCATGCGAACTTTTCGAGGCGGAGAGCGATTACCTGTCGGACTATAAACAAGGCGGCCGGTGGCCACAACCAAAGAAGACCGGCCGCCAGTGAAAGTGCCAGGTGAAAGTGAAGGTAAGATGTCTGTTCTCCGGTTCTCAAAGATGATTCCGGCTTCCGCTGCACCTGCACCTTCGACCTGTCACCTTCACTGCTGACCGTATCTGGTCGTGCTCAAATTATCTTGTTTTTTGTCGCAGTTGAGATTGATTAAGCCGCTAACGTGCATAGGAGGGGCCTGATGCGGAACACTTACGGACCGATGGAGCACATGCGGATCGGTGTATGCGTTGCGTGCATGCTGGCGGCTACACTCGCCTGCGCCGCTGATGGCGCGGCGCCCAACACCCAGTTCGACGTGAAGCGCGCGCCCTGGCCGTGTTTTCGCGGGCCATACGGTAACGGGTCGGCGCCGGTGCAGGGCCTGGGACTTGTCAACGACCTCGCGGATGCCAGGCTGGTGTGGAAGAGCGAAGTGAAGCTGCCGCCGGGTACGCCCTGGCCCGGGCCGTGGCGAACGCCCCCGACCGCGTGGAAGGGGGGCAAGACCAAGAAGGTGCCGTGGCAGCAGCAGGTCTGGAGCGGCGGCTACTGCTCGCCGATCGTCGCCGAGGGCAAGGTCTTCCTCGCCTGCTGGCGGATGCCGGGGCGCACCGAGTGGTCACTGGCCGAAGAGGATGGCTCGCAGAAGTCGGCGTCGGCCAGGAAGGGCGCCAAAGCTGACGATCTGCTCTACTGCTTCGACGCAGCCACGGGCAAGCTCTTGTGGTGCGCGGAGCAGAAGGAGCAGGGGCGCCCCCTGCGCGGCTATGACACTGACGCCTGGATGGTCCTCGCCTGGTGGGACGGCTGCGTGTTCGTGCCGGGCACAGGCACGCACCTCTACGCCATCGACACGGTCGAAGGCCGGCTCTTGTGGAAGGGCGCAATCCCCCGCGGGGGTGACGAGCACAAGGCGGGCATCGGCAACCCGCAGACCGCCGGCGCCGCGGTTTCCGGCGGCGTGGTCGTCTGCGGCGAGGATCGCCTGACCGCGTGGGACTGTGCCACCGGCGAGGATCTGTGGAGTGGCGTGGCCAAGCGGCCCTATTGCATGCCGGTGGCATGGCAACAGGGCGGCGAGTCGTTCTTCGTTGTTGGCGGCAAGCTGATCGAGGCGCGCACGGGAAAAGTCCGATGGGAGATACCCGATCCCTCGGAGTCGACCACGGGCGACAGCGTCAGCGGCGACTACCTGGTGATGTCGCATCGCGATGTCAAGAGCGCGACACGCGCCAAACACGGAATCACCTGCTTCCGGATTTCGCCGGATGGGTTCGAGGAACTCTGGTACGACGAATGGGGCTACAAGCCTAACGTCAACCGCATCGCCGCCGTGGCCATCCTCGGCGACCTGGTGGTCGGCAAGATCACCGACGGCGCCAAAACCGGCGTGGGCTGCCTGGACCTGGCCAGCGGTGCGCGGCGCGGTGAGCGCGTGAGATTTCCGATGAGCTACGCCCCCCTGGCCGCCGAAGGCCGGGTAGTCACTCAGCATGAGGAATCCCTGAACTATGCTGCCATCGACGCCACGGGGCTACGGCCCCTCACGGCCAAGAAGCCCGGCTGGATCATCTCGCAGTGCACCCATCCTGCCTACGCCAACGGCTTCCTCTACTTCCGGCAGACCCAGTCCGACGGCCACGCGCGGATGGTCTGCTACGACCTGCGTGCCGCGTCGAAGCCCTGAAGCATGCTTTGCTCTGCTCCACTTGCGTCGTCGTAGGAATCGTTACAACTAACGATATTCTGTACACGCATAGATTGGTTACAAACGGGCACCATTCTGCGAAGTTATAGCGTAGGTCGACGAGGCGGGGATCGCGGGGAGAGCTGTTGCCGCGCGAGAATCCGCTCCGGTGCCGGGATGAAAAGCATGGAGGTAGTAATGCGGAAGAAGATTGTTGGTATTGTGGCAATCGGTACAGCGCTCCTGTGCGCTGCGGTTGCGCTTGCGGTGGAAGGGACGGAAACGATTGTCAATACGGAGCAGCCGCCGAGAAAGAAGGGCGGGCGGCCGAGACCGGTGCGAAATGTCTGTTGGCTGCCCGGCGACTGCAACTACGTGCGCGGGGTTGTCGTGGCGAATCCCATGATCAAGTCGCTGGCACAGGACGAGCGATTCCGCAAGATGGCGGCGGAGGAGAGTCTCGGGCTGCTCCTGTCCAGTTGCCACGGCTGGAAAGACCTGGACGTCATCCTGGAGAAGTGGGCGGAGGCGTCGAAACACCCGGAGCTCAAAGGCGCGCCCGTTTTTCTGAGCGGGCTCTCCGCAAGCGTGCTGGGTGCGCGCGTGCTCGTCTACGAGAACCCGGAACGCAGTTTCGGCATCCTGCATGTAGCCGGCGGCAACCTGCATCAGAAGCATCCGGAGGGGAAGACGCTCAGCGGCGTGCCGTTCATGGCCGTGAACGGCGAGTACGAGACATGCGGGCCTGAAGGCGGTATCCGGCCGCATCTCGGACTCGATACCCAGTGGTACTTGATGGGCGAACAGATGCTCGAGAGACGGCGGCAGGACCCGAACCACCTGATGTGTATGGTGGCAATTCCGAGTAAGGGCCATACTGCATGGGGCCAATGTCTGGCCGAGCTGTTCATCCGCAAGTGCGCGAAGTACCGGATCCCGAAGGGAAAGCGGGACGGATCGAAGCCGGCGAGATGTGTCGAAATCAAGGCCGAGGACGGCTGGCTCACGCATCGCCACGTGAAGTACCCCGAGCATCCCCCCGCGGCGTGGGCCGACTACAAGGGCGACAAGAAAGAGGCGTTCTGGCATCTCGACGAGGAGATGGCGACGGCGGTCCGTCAGTATCACCAGGACGGGATTCGTCCGGGCCAGGGCCGCACGCTGTTCCGGCCGTACCAGCTCTTCAACAAGCTATGGCCGCTGGGTGAACAAATGGACATCCCGTTCAAAGGCGACTCGCCCGAGGACCACGCGAAGGCCGTCAAGGCATGGATAGAGAAGAAGGCGCCGGGCGAAGTCAGCCCGGTGGTTCAGGATATCATCGCCGAGAGCATCGCGAGCGGGCTAACCAAGGATGAAAAGGGTCATGTTGACGAAGGCGTGTGCCGCAAGATGTGCCTGCAGGTGCTCTACCCGTATCACGATGCCTATCTGCCGGTCGAACAAGCGATAGCGAAGGCCAGGTTGTCCGACGAGGATAAGGACCGGGTGCGCAGACACTACGCCGACTTGATTCTGAAGCAGTACGCGCACGGGAAGGTGAAGCCGGGCCTCTCGGTCAGAGAGATGCAGGCTGTCGTGGCGGGTCTGCCCTCGAAGATCAGGGGGCCCGAAACGATAGCCGAGGTCGAGGCCGACGTGTTGAAGAAGACGGAGAAAACGTACGGTAAGCCGCCGGAGGAGCTGGCGCAGTTGGTCGCGGACCTGAGCGACAAGGACTGGAAGGTCGGCTGGGGCGCGGTCGACAAGATCGCCGCGATCGGCCGACCCGCCATTCCGGCGACGGTTCGTACGATGGAATGGGGGGACAACAAGGCGAACATGCGCGCAGCCGGCGCGCTGGGGAAGATGGGGCAGGTGGCGGAGCCGGCGCTTCTGGACGTGGAGCGGGTCGCTGATCTGGGCGGCAGGGACACGGAGCACAACGGCGAGGTGCACATAAAAGCCCTGGAAGCGGTCAAGCTGATAAGCAGCAAGGAACTGAAGGAGTCCCCCCGCTACCCGAGGCCCGGTGCCGCAAAGCCCGGCCTGAAGCTGGTGTGCGCGTCGTTCTTCGGGACGAAAGGCGACGACGATCTGCAGGGCTGCTGCGCGGGACCGGACGGATCGATCTATGTTGCGGGCATCACGGGCGAGTCCCAGGGCAAGCTTGGCGGCGTTAAGCCGGTGAAGCTCGGCGATTCGGTTGACGAGCCGATGGTCGGGCACGCTTTCGTGGCGAAGCTCAGCAAGGCGGGCGACAAGGTGCTGGGCTATACCGAGCTCGGCAAGGGGATAGCGTCATTCACGACCGTCAAGGCCGGCACGAACGGCGTGTATGTGTCCGGGTATGCATCCGAAGGCCTGGAGTCGGTGATAAAGGACGTGCCGGGCCTGATCAAGGACTATCCGCTGGACAGGCAGGTGAAGCTGCTCAAGGAGGGCAAGTGGAGCGAGGCGGTCGGCGAGAGTCCCGACAAGGACCCCATTCCCGAGGAGTCGCGCCGCCAGTTGGGGCGCTATGGTGCGCCGTGCGTGTTGCGGTTCGACGCGGACCTGAAGACGCTCAAAGGCGGCACGTACCTGGAAGGGTGGCAGCAGGTATGGGGGAAGCCACGTTGCATCAGCACGAAGCCGATCTGGAAATGCTGGCCGACGGAGTACTACTGGCAGCCGGCGGTGACGGAGATTCTCGACTCGGGCGATATCGTGGTCTGTCATGACGGTGGGTATTTCCGGCCGTTGACCGATGAGGACGAGGCCTTAGTCGAGAAAACGGTTGCCCGCCTGGTTGCGCAAGAATGGCTGCCGGGCCATAAGGGGGAGGCCGAACGGGCGGCGAAGATGTCGGAAGATGAACGGCGCAGCTACTATCGTTCGAAGCTGCGCAGTAGTCTCGGCTTCTACAATCAGTCTGACTACCTCAGCCGTTTGAGCGCCGGTCTGGACCGACGCGTGTACGTGAAGCCGATCTACACCCCGGCAACGGACCAGAAGGTTGCGGGGA
>Ga0272442_10005478_pt1 | contig 16951 bp, 9 predicted proteins | sample SSMForm2O_FD_200262 | JGI IMG/M metagenome (GOLD analysis project Ga0272442, IMG submission 200262) | Marine sediment archaeal communities from Little Sippewissett salt marsh, Falmouth, MA, United States - SSM-Form-2O | ecosystem: Environmental > Aquatic > Marine > Wetlands > Sediment ... | reverse complement strand
CGTTTCCTGGGGGACCGGATACCGGGGTTGGGTAACCACGCCTTCATAGCTCAGAAGGATGTGAAGAGCGGGATCGGCCAGGATCCCGGGGACCGTGGCAGGGGATCCATCCAGCTCCATATCGAGGAGGACCAGGCGGATTCCGTGACTGTAATCCGCATAAGTGTCGCTGTGACCGAGATAGAGGGGCTGGATCGGTTTGCCGTCCAGTTTGTGCCATCCATAGATGGCCACCTTTCCCGGGGTGGTGGCCAGTCGAACGGTGATGACCACGTCCTTTTTATTCCCCCCCACCAGTTCTCCCAGGGGATGGGCTATCAGCACGGCGGAACGCTGCCCCCATACGGTTGTGTTGTGATCGTTGAAAACGGGAACAGTGGTCATCTGGGGGCTGGGTGGGATGGGGCTGGGGGCGAGTTTGACTGTGGCGGCGGTGTAGATGTCATCCACCATTTTCGTGGTGGGAAGGGAGCATTTCAACAGATCCGCCACCTTCTGACCCATGATGGGGGTCATGGGGGTGAGGAAGTAATCCTCGTTGGATCCGATGGCCAGGTAGTCGGGCAGGACGTGATAAACGGCGGTATGGGGTGTACCGGATATGGTTTTCGTTACAGAGACGCTTACGAGGTTTCTCATGAAATCGGGGATATTGCCGATTGCGACCTGGCTGTAAATGGCGTTTTCCCGATCTTCGAGGGAGAGCGGTGTGATATGGGTCACGAACTCGCTTCCCGACATGGCGCCGGCGGGGCGTGGGGGGATATCGAGGACGGCCGCGGGAAGGGAAAAAGGAACCGTCAAAGCTGCGGCCAGGATCAAAATCATGCCCTGGATTCTATCTTTTTTCATACGGTTCTCCTTGAGAGGCATTGTTTTTTTTCAACCGATCCTGAATAAGGATAACGGCATTAAGCATTCCGTAAAGAAGAATTTAGCGTGCATGCCATTTCATTTTGATATCCAGAACCGGGCTGCCGTCGATGGCGTCCAGTCCTTCCACGGTCAGAACCAGGTCATTCACCTTGATCAATCTGACATCCTGTATGGCGATGCGTGAGGGTCGATCGGGGGTGCGAGTGGCAAAAAGTCCGACCACCTTACCGTCATATCCCCGTTTGAACCTCGATCTGACGGGACGCGCCTTGTGGAGGTAAAAAACAATGGTCAGTTCCTTTTCCTCCTCGATTTTATAAAGAAAGGGTTTCTGGGAGGGGAAGAGTTCGATTTTTGAGAGTTTGGAATCGCCATCCACTCCGAATCCGGATTCTGCCCTTTTGAGCTGGTTTCTCACGTAACCGATGGGGTAAATCAGGAAAGGTTCGGATTGCTGGTACATGCAGGGATGACAGAAGACCTTACCATCGAGGATAATCGACTTACGGGTGGGGACATGCTGTCCGCAAAGGATACACTTTCTGTCCATGATCGGAAATCCTTTCAAAACGTTTGAATTCGTAAATATGTAAATTATTCATTTTATTGTTGACAGCGATAGAAAAAATCAAGGATAAAAAATCCTGTCTTATAACTGGTCTTAATATTTCTTATCCATACCGGTCTTCATATCCTGCGGGCTCTTTGATATAATCCCGAAACCCGCTCCTGTTCAAGTCTTTCCTGTTCCTCCCGTTCCTTATCCCACCCATCGCTCCCGTTCAATCGTTCCTGTTGTTCCTTCAAGACAATAATCCCAATATCCCGGAAAGGAGGTGATGTGTCCCTTCGGTCCCTCCTCAAGAGAAGGGACTTTTCCCTGATCCGCTCCTTCAAGGGGGAAGCCATGATGGAATGGAACCCCCGGGCAGGGATGACAAATTCCGTTTGATTGAACAAACCAGGGGAGAAGAGAGGGGAGTCACCCCCCCGGTTTGCCCCGCCTTCTTCAGAGTGAAAAAGGGAATGCCTACCACCCTCCAGGCATCCCATATGAAAGGAAAGGAGTTTTACGAATATGAACAGGAGAATCAAGTACCCAGGTATTGTTTTCCCGCTTTTTTTACTTCTGGTCCTCGCCGCATCCCTCTGTTTTGCGGGAAAGAGCAACCCTTTAGCGATCCCGGTTTTTCTCTCCGGGGACGGCTCCATACTTCTTGTTACGAATTCCGACTATGACGGCCTCCTGGCCCTGGATACATCCACCGGAGAGGCCGTTCAGGTGACGGAAGTCCCGAAAACCGGTTATTACGCCACCATATCTCCGGACAATCGCTTTGTCTGTTTCAAAACCTTCCTAAAGGACGAAAAGGGGGTTCTCCAGATCCCGGCCCTGTTCGATCTGGTCGAGAACAAAACCATCGAGCTGAGCCTTCCGGAACCCTTTGCGGGCGTTCCCGCCGTTTCTCCGGATGGCAAAATCGCCTTTACCGTGGGAGACGAACTTTTCCTTCTGAATGCCGATCTGGACATGATGGGAACCCTCGATCTCGGGGGATACGCCAACCTTGTGGCCTTTTCCCCGGATGGCGGGAAGATCGCGTTCAATAACTCGAAGGATCAAATCGTTGTGATGGATCTTGCCACAGGAGAAAAAGAGGAGATCACGGATGGAGAAAAGGGATTTTTCGCTCCCCGTTTTTCCCCCGGCGGCGATAAAATCCTCATGAGATGTGTTGACGGCGATGTCTTCTGTGACGGCCCCGAGGGGCTGAAGGCCCTGGGAAAGGGCGAAGCCCCGGCATGGATGGATAACGACACAGTGGCATTCGTGGAAAAAACCATCGAGGACTTTGCCGTGATCCGCACCGAACTCGTCACCGCGGACGTCTCCGGAAAGATCCTGGGAAAGAAGCTGGTCAAACAGGGTGACGCCTTTGCCGCCGCATGTAACGGAAAGATCGCAATGGCAAAGGACGGCGTCATTCAACTGTCCGGTTTTGGAGGCAAAAAACGCAATGCAATCCAAACCATCAGCTCCCCTGAGATCCAGGTGAAAGAGGCTCAAGCCCCGACTGCTCCCTCCAAAAAGGCGGGCCTTCGGACCCTTGTGGATACCGGCACCACCATGGAATGCCAGGGGGTTCCCGTGATTCACCAGGTTTACGACACCCCGGACAGCTTCAACGGAAACGCAGCCTGCAACGCCACCGCGGCCCTGATGTGCATTCAGTACTACGGGATCCTCCCGGTTCACCCCATCACATGTTCCTGGCCCTCGAGCCACACCAGCAACTACGGGTGGTACATCTCGAATACATACACTTACAACGGGGTGACCTACGACCTGTGGGCCAACGACCCCAGCTACAATTCCGCCACCGGGGCCTTCGGATGGTGCACCTACTATTCCAAGTGGTACGGCACCCCTGACAGGGGTTCCGGCCATACCTCGACCCAGATGGAGTCCTACATCCAGAACCACGGCCCCAGCTCCGACGTGGACTGGAGCGCCACATGGGCGAAGCTGCAGGATGAAATCGACGACGACAACCCCTTCGCCCTCCTGAGCTCCATCACGAGCTCCGGCCATTACAAGACATGCATCGGTTACTTCAAGAACCAGCATACCGTGATCTTCAACGACCCGTACGGGAACAAAAACACCTCGGGCTATCCCAGTTACGACGGGGAACGGGTGTTTTACGACTGGCCCGGGTATAACAACGGGTATGCCAACCTGAACACGGTTCATGCCTATATTTACTGTCGTTACACCGGAGGATTGTACAACGACGTGGATCCCCAAAACATGGGCAAGGGCATCTGGGTATGGTATGTATCGAGCACCTGTACGAACCTTGGGCTTTCCTCGAATGACGTGGAAGGCATGCTCGATTACTTTGTGGCCCACGACATCGACTGGGTGACGGTAAAGGCCTTTGACGGCACGAGCAGCATCTGGAGCCAGTTCAATTCCACCCTGATCAGCGAGGCCCACGAGCGGGATCTCAAGATCTTTTCCTGGGCGTATGTTTACGGCGACAGCCCCGCCACGGAGGCGGCCCGCGCCATCGATACCCTCGATATGGGTGCCGACGGCTTCATCATCGACGCCGAGGGGGAATACAAGACAAAATACACTGAAGCTGAGACCCTCTGCGATACCATCAAGAGTTCCTACCCGAACCACTTCCTGGCCTATGCCCCGTATGCCTACATCCAGTATCACACCACCTATCCGTGGATCGAATTCGGCAGCCGCTGCGATGCCGTGATGCCACAGTGCTACTGGAAAACCATTGGAGTCACACCGGCCGAGATGTCGGACGACGTCAGTTACAACTACAACTACTATTACAGCCAGTGGACCGAGGACGGGGACGGAGCCGCGGTGAAACCCGTGGTTCCTGTGGGTCAATCCTACAACAGCGTGGGATCCACCCAGATCCTGCAATGGTTCACCCAGATTACGAACGAGGACAATCCTCCGTGTCATTCCACGGGCGGTTTCGGGGGCACGAGTTTCTGGAGCGCCCAGCATGCCACTTCGGCGGAATACGACGCCATCAAAGACGGCGTATGGCCTCCCAATTCCGGAGTGGAACCGGGCAGTATCATTGTGGACGATAACGATCCCGGATTCTCCGTGGTCAGCGGCGAGTGGGAAAAAACCACGAGCACCTGGCAGTGGTACAACCTGGCCTACCGGTGGGAATACTCGGGCACGGGGACACAGGTGGTCCAGTGGTCTCCGGGTCTTTCTGCCGGGGAGTACGAAATCTTCGTGTGGTACACCTCCACGGGGGCTCGTCCCACAAACGCCCCCTACAAGGTGTTTCATTCGAGCGGAACCACCACGGTTAACGTAAACCAGCAATCCAGCGGGGGACAGTGGAACTCGATCGGCACCTATACCATGGACGCCGACGGCAAGGTTCAACTGAGCGACAACTGCAACGGGACATACGTAGTGGCGGATGCGGTCTGTTTCAGTCCCACCAGCGCGACACCCACTCCAACACCAACTCCAACACCAACACCCACCCCCACACCAACTCCAACCCCGACCCCGACTCCGACTCCGACACCAACTCCTACTCCCACTCCAACACCTACTCCGACTCCAACGCCTACTCCGACTCCAACGCCGACTCCAACCCCCACCCCGACCCCGCCACCCTCCACGTTCAAAATCGAGGCTGAGGATTACGATACCGGAGGGGAAGGGGTCGGATACCACGACACCACATCCGGCAACTCAGGCGGCCAGTACCGCAGCGACGACGTTGATATCGAGTCCTGCTCCCAGGGAGGATACAATGTCGGGTGGATCGCGGCCGGTGAATGGCTCAAGTTCTCGAACGTTTATTCCGACGGCGGCACCTACGACGTCGCCCTGGACGTGGCTTCCCTCAGTGCGGGCGGCACGTACCACATCGAGGTGAACGGAGTGAACGTCACGGGCAGCAAAACCTTCAGCGCCACTGGCGGATACCAGACCTGGACCACGGTGAGCGCCGGCCAGATCGCACTCGGCCACGGCAATAACACCATCAAGCTGGTTATGGAAACCGCCTCCTGGAACGTTGACTTCATCGAGCTGGACAAGGCCTCTTCCAACATGGCGGATAACGGCAGTTTCGAGAAGGATTATGTGAGCGGCGTGGCCCGTTCCTGGACCTCCTGGCAGAGTTCCTGGTCGAATTCCATCACCTTTGGAATGGCCTCTGTGAACAAACACGACGGGGACCATTCCCAGTACTGGGCCCGGGAGGATTCCCTCCGGTTCAACGGGGGCGTGTACCAGAAGATCCTGGTCACCCCGAACATGGATTACAACATCTCCGCATGGCTCAAGCGTCAGGGTAACGCCTCGGATCAGTGGCTCGAGTTCGGTTACGACCTCACCGGCGGCACGGATCCCGAGTCCGCGAACGTGCAATACACCGCGCTCCAGAGCCAGGGCTCGAACGTGTGGGTGAACTATACCGACTCGGTAACAGCCACGGGGAACTGGATCACCCTTTTTGCCAAGGGGGGTCATTACGAGCAGGATGGCAGTTCCAACTACTTCTATGTGGACCAGGTGGAATTCTCGCAGGATTTCATCCCCCAGCAAGACACCTTCACCTCCATTGGATCCGAGGACGGCTATATCCGCGAATCCTCCGAAACGAGCAACGTGGGAGGGAGCAACAACTCCACCAACACGAACAATTACGTGGGTGACAACTACACCCGGATTCAGTACAAGATCGTGCTCTCCTTCGACACCTCGTCCCTGCCCGACGGTGCCGTGATCACGGCAGCCACTCTGAAACAGAGGCGTGGCACCTATTACGGCGATCCGAGCGTGCTCGGTGATATGCTGGTGGATATCAAGAACGGAACGTTCGGTTCTTCGAGCATCGAGAACAGCGATTTCGAGGCTGCGGCATCCGCCACATCCGTTGCCACGATGAGTTATCCATCCTCGAACGGCGACTGGTCCACCGGTTCGCTCAATTCCTCAGGGAAGAGTAACATCAACAAAACCGGTCGAACCCAGCTTCGAGTTGCCTTCGAGATCGACGATGACAACGACAGCACCACGGACTATCTCGGGTTCCGATCCGGCGATTACTCGACCGAATCCGATCGCCCCCAGCTCGAGGTGGAATATTACGTTCCCTGAAAAGGATAGAATCGGATCAAAACTGAAGAGGAGGGGATTCGTTCCCCTCCTCATTTTTTCACCTTCACGACAGAAACTGGCGGGTTTTAATCGTCCAACCGACCATTTTCTGATCCCTTCACCCGGAGGGTAATATTCCCGGAAAAGCACCCAATTAACCGGAAAGGGAGGGGATAAGGGGATGGGAACGGGACAGCAGGGAAATCCGAAATAAGGCATATTTATTGCATCCTGTTATCGTGGGAGAGAATTGAATCATCTTTAAAACGGGGAGGAGAGTTTTCTTCATGAATTCTCATTCCGTTTTCCATATCCTGATCGTCATTACAATCCTGATTCCGGCTTTCCCTGTAAACGGGAATACCATACCTCTTTTCATCTCGAGCGACGGATCTCTGGTTCTAGCCACAAACACCTCCAGAGACGTCCTCCGGTTGATCGATACAACCACGAAACAAACCATCACAGTGGAGGAGACCCGGGGGATTGGAACCACGGCCTGCATTTCACCGGACAATCGCTATATCTGCTATACGAGATTCATATCATCTTCAAACGGGCGTTTACAGATCCCGGTGGTATTCGATATCCAGACCAGAAGCTCGAGGAACCTTTATTTCCCGTCGGTGAAAGCGGCTTCCCCCGTGATGGCGGATGATGGAACCATGGCCTTATCGATCGAGAACAGGCTGTTGATCGTGGGTTCTGATTGGGGAATCCGGGAGATGCGCCATTCCGGGTGTTGCACCAACCTGCTTGCCTTCTCCCCCGATTCGAAAAAGATCGCCTTTTGTGAAGAGGGAAAACACATCAGGATTCAATCTCTGGATGGTGGAGAAGATTTCTCGATCATTCCATGCGAGAGTTGTATCCGGGTATTGTCGTTTTCCCCCGGGGGCGATCGTATCCTGATGCAATCGAACGATGGCCGGATCTACTGCTGTACCCTCGATGATAAAAATCCCCGATTCCTCTCCGAGGGACAATCCGCCTCCTGGCTCGATAACGGGATCATCGCCTTTACCCGGTGGATCGGGGAAGATGGCCGATCCGGGGCCACCGAATTGATCGTCATGGATATTTCAGGAAGGGAGATCCGGAAGGAAATCCTGGAAAGCGGATGTGTTCACACCGCGATCAATGGATGCAATGCCGCCTTTGTCTCTTCCAATCTCATGCATACCGGTTCGATCGATCAGGATAAAACCCTGTCATACCAAACCTTCGAAATCCTTCCCTGAATGTCGATCCTCTTATCGTTTCCTGCGGAAAAGATACTGATCCACCACTTCCAGCCGGGGATGGCTGATCATCTCGTATCGCCTCCGGAAAGAGGGTTCGTCTTTTAATTCATCCAGGAACAGGAAGCCTTTCGCGCTCGAGATATAATCGGGTTTGAATTCCTCGATCGCCATGAGCGTGACCGACGTGGTGCCGTCAGGATAATGCAACGGATTCTTGCCCAATCGAACAAGATTCTCCCGATCCAGGCGACGGATTTCCGTTACCCTCGGGGAGAGGAGGCCGGCGCTGTCGATAATGTAATTGTCCGGAAGATGCCATCCAATGGTCCCCACCTCCCCCACATAGATCGATTCCCCCGGTTTTACGAGATCCCCAATGATCCCTGCCGCAACCTCGTATTTCTTTTCACGGTGAAAACCTGGGTTTCCCATATCGCCGTACCATCCTGCCACGTGGATTACCTGGAAAACCAGGATCGCAGACCCAATCAACATCGCGACCCGGTCTGGATGTTGTAAATGCAATCGACGTGATTTTTTCCTCAAAAACAGCGAGATTCCCTGTAGGCCGTCGAACAATCCCCATGCCCCCAAGAGGAGGATCGGGGGAAACAGGGGAACCAGGTACCAGGGATAAAAGAAAACGGCCCTTTTTCCCAGTATGAAAATCAAGAGGTATAACCCGCACCAGAGGGGAAAAATCAAGCGGGGGGGATTTCTCCTCGCGGCCCGGATCATGCCCCAAACCGCGAGAACAAGCCAGAAGCCCCACTGGGGGACAAATTCGAGAAGAAGAGCGTATTGCAGAAAAAGGCCCTTCCAGCTGAGAGGATCTATGATCAGCTTGGCCTTCACGGACTGGGGAAAGGGGTTTCCGAAATACAAACAGGCGAAAAGGAACCAGGGGGTATAGATGATCGCGGTTTTGATCGCCTCTCGAATGGCGAGCTTGATTCCGGCCCTCCATACCAGGATCGTCAATACAGAAACAACCAGTATGGCCCCATCATACCGAACCAGGCAGGCAAGGGCGCAAAGGGGCCCGGTCCATTTCCACTTCTCCAGGGAAACGGTAAAAAGGGTCGCCATCACGATCATAGTGTAAAGTGCTGTCTCCATGCCGGATACCAGGAGGAGCACCCATACGAGTTGTGTGGAGAGGGCTGTTGCAGCGAGCCATCCGGCCCTTTCCCTTCCCAGTATAGAGCCCCCCCGAACCAGGAGAACCAGGGTTGCAAATCCGGCGAGGAAACCCAATCCGAGGGCGGCTTTGGAAATATCGATCCCGAGGGTTCCCATGGCTCCCAGAATCAGGGTGAAAAGGGGTGTGGAGCTGCCCTGGACCCGCTCCCCCGGGTTGTAGACAACTCCCCTTCCAAGGCTCAGGTTGCGAGCATACCGAAACGTGATAAAGGCGTCATCCACCACGTGGGGTCCGAAAAGGAGGGCGGGTACGAGAAAAACGGCCGCAAGACATCCCCATGCGATCCCTTTCCACAAAAGATTATGAGGCTTTTGATTTTCCCCCATTGACATTTTCCCGGTTTTCCCCGTAACGGGGCGATGTGGCTTATTCCCTTCCCGTTATATACGTGACAAAATACGGGATTCGATTGCAAATGAATGGTCTTTTTCATACAACCATGTCAACGCTTTATCATTCGATCCGTCCAAATCCCCAAGAGGAATGGGATAACTCTATCTTTTCCCCAAAAACCATCCGGTGATAAATCAAGGGGGAGGACTTATGAAAAAGGCAATCGTAATCGCGGCGGCGATACTTGTCCTGGCAGGCGGGGTGCTTCTGTACCGGCATTTCTTCGTGTACAAACCCATGGAGGTCGAGCCTCCCCCCACGGAACCGGTCGGTGAACCGGTCGATCTTTATCCCAGGTGGAAAACCGGGGACCGCCTGGTTTATCGCATCGAACTCGATACGGAGATCGAGACGGAAATGCCGGAACAGGAAGAGAACATGACGGTCATCATGGATATAACGGAGGATGTGGCCCTGAGCGTCACGGAAGATCGCTCCGGGGGAGGGCATGCGTTCGAGATTTCAATTCTCAGGATCAGGATGAAAAGGGATTCCGCCGGGGAGACCGCGTCTTTCGATACCGCCTCTCCGGAAACAGACGCGGGTCAAAATCCCCTGTTCGAGATGATGAAATCCCAGATGGATCGAACGATCACGTTTTACACGGATGCCCGGGGCCGGATCGTGGATCAGAACGGTATGGAGCCGACCCCGGGAGAGGGAGAGGGCTCGGGGGATTTCACTCCCATGAACCTTTTTCAGAATTTCTTCTCCGGGAATAAAGGACAGGACCAGTTCTCCAATCTCTTCGCGAATCAGTTCTTTCCCGATCAGAAGATCAGTCCGGGTCACGAGTGGCCGATGGATATGAAGATGTCCCTTCCCGGGCTCGGAAAGCTGGATCTTCATATCACCAATACATTCGAAGGATACGAGGTGCGACGTGGCGTTCGTTGCGCCATGGTGAAACACTCCGGGAAAATGACTCTGGATATGGATAGTTCGTTACAAGGCAAGGGAGTGCAAATGGATATAGATAAGATGACGATCGAAGGAAAATCGTGGATCGATCCGAAAAACGGCCATATCATCGATTCCAACACAAAACAGCTGGTCCGTACAGGGATGACTTTCAAACGGCCGGGAGGCTCCACCAGCCATATCGATACCTTTACGAGAATAACAATGACGCAAAAAATGATCGAAAAAAACGGCAGGTTGCTCGTTCCGGGTGAGGAAACGGCGACTGTGGAAAAAAGGGAGTTCACCCCCCCTCCCCTGGAAGGGGCGGAACCGATCCCCTCCGATTCCGGCGGCACCTATTCCAGGTGGGCCGGATCGTGGCTCCCGGATCGATGGCTCAAGCCGGAGGAACCCTACATGCAGATCGTCCTGGATCAACAGGGATATCCCCACATTCACCTCCGTCCCCAGTACGAAGGGAGACCGAATCCAGCCATTGAAAAGACCAGGATCAGCTTCGTTCGGGCGGTGGATGACACCAGCGTGAGGTTTCAGATGCAAAACAGCGATCACTCCGCCGGGATTGTCTCAGAACTGGTTTTCACCTATGATGAATCCGAGGATAAACTGGAGATGGCGGTTTATAAATACGGGGAAAATGTAAAGGCTTCCAGTGAAGTTTTTGTCCGGAAATCCAGGGCTCCCAAACGCAATGAACCCTCTATCGGAACCCTTCACGGAAAGGCGAAAGACGACCTTCGTGCCCTGGCCGTGGCCCTCGAGTGCTTTTTCATGGATCATAACACCTATCCCTCACCCGAGGATGGACCGGGCATCGGGAGAACTTCCCGTTCCCTCACCACCCCGATCGCCTATTTCTCCCAGCTCCCGTACGATCCCTTTCAAAAACCCCTGGACGGCCGATCCCTGTATTATGCGTATTATGCGGTGAATGACGGATGGATCCTGATCAGCACCGGCCCGGACGGGGATTTTGACATCGATCCGGCCGGGGATTATTCCGGCTTTTCCCTGAAACAGCCCTCCTCCAACCTTGTTTCAAAAACCTACGATCCCACAAACGGCGCCATGAGTGACGGGGACATCTATCGGATCAAATAATAGATTTCCCCTCCGGAGCGAAATCCTGTAAATCCTGCTGATTTTCCCTCCCCACCCCCGTCCCAGGTGGTCTGGGGATAAAAAAATCTGGAACAGCAGTGATATTTGATTGCCATCAGGAGATGGCGTGTTTAAGCGTATTCCAACGTTTTTTAATGATATCTCATGAAACGGGAGTTTTCCATGCCGGATGCCGACACCGCTCATAAACCGGGGAAATCCCGGAGAATTGTCTCCATCGACGTGCTTCGGGGGCTCACGATCGGGGTGATGATCTTTGTCAACGACCTGGCAGGGGTGAAGGGAACCCCCGGCTGGATGAAACATTATTATCCCTACGAAGCCGACGGCATGACGTTCGTGGACGTTGTGTTTCCGGCCTTTCTGTTTATCGTGGGGATGGCGATTCCCTTTGCCATCGGTCGGAGGCTTTTGCGGGGGGAATCCCCCCTCCGGGTATGGCGACATATCCTGATCCGAACCTTCGGCCTCCTCGTGATCGGAGTGTTCATGGTGAACTCCTACACCATCTCGAGTGAGGGACTTCTCAATCATCAACTCTGGATCTTCCTGATGTACCTGGGTGTGATTCTCACGTGGAATTTCCCGGCGAGTCCCTCCCAGAAAGCGGAGAAGATCACGAACCGTCTCCGATGGGTCGGGATCGCGATGCTCGCGGCCCTGGTATTCCTCTACCGGGGAAATAATGCAAGCGGGATCCTCCAGATCCGGACACAGTGGTGGGGCATCCTGGGTCTCATCGGATGGGCATACCTTGTCTCCTGCCTGTTTTACACCTTTTTGAAAAAATCCTACTCCGGGATGATCGGGGCCACGGTCTTTCTATACGTGCTTTATGTACTGGATCGTTACGGCGTGTTTTCCGGTTTCGTGCTCGATAAATACGTGGACATCGGATCGATGCTGGGGTCCCATGCGGGCATTACGGCATCCGGAGTGGTGCTCGGGATGATCCTGACCCCGCAATCCCGGGTGAAAACCCACAAGGGCCGCCTGTTATGGGGCATGGTTTACGGGTTTGCCATGATCGTGGCCGGAATTCTCCTTCACCAGTTGAAAGGCACGGGTTCCATGTGGATCATCAACAAGAACGCTGCCACGGTTCCCTGGTGCCTGATCTCGGCCGGGATCACCTGCTGGGTATGGGCTGCCTGTTATCTTCTCCTCGATGTGGCGGGATTTACGGGATGGACCGTGATCGTGCGTCCGGCCGGGGAGAATCCCCTGTTCGCCTATATCCTCCAACCGATGATCTACAGTTTTTTCGCACTCATTGCCCTGGCGACGGGCGGTTTCGATCCGTACGCGAGTCTGGGGGGGAGTTTTGCAGTGGGATTCTGGCGATCTTTGGTTTTTGCGTTCCTTGTCACCTGGATTGTGGGACTTTTCAAGAAACTGGGTGTGAGACTGAAGCTCTGATATCACGGGGGAGAAATCATGAAAAAAACAGCGACACTTTTATCCGCTATTTTACTTCTCCTGGGGAGTCTGCTTTTATCCGGGTTCCTCATGGGGTGTGGAGGGGGATCGGAACAACAGGCGACGTCCCCGGTCGCGGGTGATCTCCTGGATTTCGAACTCGGGTGGCAAAAGGGGGATCGGTTTCTTCAAAGGATCACCATGGAATCGGAAACCCGGTCGGAGGGTTCCAGGTGGCCGGGAGCCATGAACACCAGCTCCTCGATCAGCCAGGATACGGCCATCACGATCCTCGAAAAACGGCCGGACGGCGGTTACACGATCCTCATGGAATTTATCGATATGAAACTGGATTCCAGGGCGGGAACGAATGTCATCTTCTTCGACACGAGTTCCGATGAAGTGAACAAACCGGGAACCCTCTCGTATGAAGTTGCAAAGATCCTTCCCGAGATGAAGCTGGAATACCAGCTGGATGCCCGGGGAAAAATGGAGGCCATGGAGGGATTTTCCTCGTTCGAGGAATCCCTGAACAGCATATTGAAGGGGAAGCCGCCCCTTTTTATCGGGATGATCCGGGGATTGTTGAGTCGGGAGGCGCTCAGGAACTGGGTGCTTCACTTCTCCCTCGAGGCCTATCCCGACCGCCCGGTCAAAATCGGAGAATCCTGGCCCTATCGCAACGAGGTCACCATCCAGGGCATGAATAAGATCGTATCGGAGATCGAACATACATTTACGGGTTGGGAAACGAGGGGAAACCGAAGGTGCGCCCTTCTGAAAATCGATGGCACGGCGGAAATGGAAACAGATCCCGATCGAGAAGGTAAAAAAATAGCATTCGGACCCGAGGATATCACCATCAGGGGAGACACCTTTTACGAGCCCGGGCTGGGGCTCAACCTGGAATCCTCCCTCATCCAGAACATGAAGATGAAATTAAACATGTTCGGAAACGCCAACCGGGAAGTGACCACCAGCATAGAGAACCGGATCAACATGCATCTTGTGGAAATGGAACGGGGCGGCAAAAAGGAGACATTTCCCGTCATCCCCGATCAAAAAAATAGTAATTAACGCACTCCCCCGGTTTTCGAGTTCGTATTGCCTTTGATCTCCTCCAGCTTCTCCTTCAATCTATCTTCCCACTCCTGGATCTTATCCTTACCGCGGCTCTGGAACAGATATTTTTTCTGAAGATGCATCTGTTCGAGGGCGCGTTCGAGGAGGATGCGTTTCTTATCCTTGTCCTCTTCCTTCCCGGCGATTTTTTCCAGCACCACAGCTATGTTGTAATGAACCTCGGCATAATGGGGAGAAATTTCCCGGATCTTCTCATACACGGCAGTGGAATCCTCGAGTCGTCCATCCAGGGCATAGAATGTCCCCAGCTTGTACATCATGGAAAGGGGAATGCGGCTGCGGGAAAGGGTGAGATATGTGAATTTCCCCTCCTCGTGCCTTTCCAGGAACTTTTCGAGAAAAGGGATGATAATCGATGAAACATCGTTCGAGGGTGGGGCGAAACGGACGTATTCGTAGTAGAGAAGTGGATCGTCCGGGAATTTCTCGATCCCCTTCAGGATTTCTTCGCAGTATTTACCCTGCTCCATTTTTCCGTTTCTCATCCGGTAGCACGCATTGAGATGAAAGGGGGAATAGGCAAACCCCTGGAGGTTTTTCTCCATGGCCTTTTTGATCATCTTTGCGAAAACCCTTTTCTCCCGCCAGGACATCTTTCTTCCCCGATCCCAGAGCACGTCGAGGAACATCTCCCAGGCGATATAGGAATCCGGATCAGCCTTCCTTGCCTTTCGGAATTCCTCCTCCCGGAACCGGCAGAACTTCTTTCCCTTCTCCTTCATGCTGGCAATGGATCTGATCTCCCCACGGATCAGGCGGTAATCGAGCGGGGAGAAATCCTTTTTGTGCGAATCCAGGATGCGGACCAGCTTTTCCGCAGCCTCCTCGTCATCTTTCAAACCGATCGGATTCTTGACGCGGTTGGCGCACCACAGGTCGAAATATTCGGGATAGCGATCGAGCAGGGTTGCGGCGTCCTCGAGGAAGAGATCGTATGATTCCTCGAGATCCCTATATTCGGAAAGGATAAGGGCGCGTGTCAGGAGTCGTCCCCTGAGGGAGCGGGCCTTTTCACTCCGGGTGAGATCCTCCCTCTTCAACAGATCTTCAAAAAGGGTCATCGCCTTTTCGAAATTCCAGTAACCCAGTGCCTCCTCTCCCCGATCGAGAGTGACACTGACAGACGCCTTCTCCCCGGCAATCGAAAAGGAAACGGACAAAAAAACGATCAAAACAAAAATGCACTTCAGAAAATTCATGAGCTCATCCCTCAAGCATTTGAACCTTCGTACCAGAGGAACAAAACCCGAACAAGGGGAAAAACGGGAAAGAGGGAAAGACCGCCTGGAAAGGCTGTTCTACAGCCGGCGATTGTGTCATTGGAAGGTTTTTAAGGAATCACAAGAAACCAATCGCAACCCGCAATCAAATGTCAGATTCAAAAATCCTGTCAAAAAGACTAGTTTCAGCATCCTGTTTCGATATCGATCTAAAATCACAATTTCAATATTTCTCTGTTGAAATGTTTTTTATTATATTTTATTCTCCATTCCACTTTAAATGTTAGTTGCAGGGAGAAAAATAAATTCGCAGAAAGATAATCTCTCACTGAGGCACGGAGCCGCAGAGATGAATGAGAACGAAATCGGTACAATCATTAAGCCCTTCTCCGTGCCTTTGTGTCTCCGTGAGAAATAAAAATTCCCGTGGATGGCCTGTGAGAATTAAATGCCGCTCGTATTATATGGAAATCATATAAACAGAAGTTCGCTAAAAGAAAATCTCTCACTGAGGCACGGAGGCGCAGAGATGAATGAAAACGAAATCGGTACAATCATTAAGCCCCTCTCCGTGCCTTTGTGTCTCCGTGAGAAATAAAAATTCCCGTGGATGGCCTGTGAGAATTAGATACCGCTCGTATTATATGGAAATCATATAAACAGAAGTTCGCTAAAAGAAAATCTCTCACTGAGGCACGGAGGCACAGAGATGAACGAGAACGAAATCGGTACAATCATTAAGCCCTTCTCCGTGCCTTTGTGTCTCCGTGAGAAATAAAAATTCCCGTGGATGGCCTGTGAGAATTACAGGGCCTCGTGTATTATATGGAAATCATATAAAGATAAATTCGCAGAAAAAAAATCTCTCACTGAGGCACGGAGGCGCAGAGATGAATGAAAACGAAATCGGTACAATCATTGTGGATTGCGCGGTGAAATTGCATCAGGCTTTGGGCCCGGGTCTTTTTGAAACGGTTTATGAGGTTATCCTGACTCGACTACTGGAGAAACAGGCTCTGAGAGTCCAACGGCAAATCGCCATTCCCATCACCTTTGAAGGCGAGATCTTTGATGAAGGCTTTCGTGCTGATTTGATTGTCGAAGGGAAAGTGATCATCGAATTGAAGTCAGTGGAGAAGATCAATCCCGTGCACAAGAAACAACTACTCACATACCTGAAGCTGACCGGAATGAAACTGGGCTATCTTTTGAATTTTGGAGAGGAACTCATGAAAGATGGAATAACGCGGATCATCAATGGCAATCTCTAAGCCTTTCTCCGTGCCTTTGTGTCTCCGTGAGAAATAAAAATTCCCGTGGATGGCCTGTGAGAATTAGATACCGCTCGTATTATATGGAAATCATATCAACAGAAGTTTGCTAAAAGATAATCTCTCACTGAGGCACGGAGCCGCAGAGATGAATGAGAACGAAATCAGCACGCTCATAAAGCCTTTCTCCGTGACTTTGTGTCTCCGTGAGAAATAAAAATCTCCCGTGGATGGACTGTGAGAATTAGATACCGCTCGTATTATATGGAAATCATATAAACAGAAGTTCGCTAAAAAATAATCTCTCACTGAGGCACGGAGCCGCAGAGATGAATGAGAACGAAATCGGTACAATCATTAAGCCTTTCTCCGTGACTTTGTGTCTCCGTGAGAAATAAAAATCTCCCGTGGATGGACTGTGAGAATTAGATACCGCTCGTATTATATGGAAATCATAT
>Ga0272442_10005477_pt1 | contig 16951 bp, 12 predicted proteins | sample SSMForm2O_FD_200262 | JGI IMG/M metagenome (GOLD analysis project Ga0272442, IMG submission 200262) | Marine sediment archaeal communities from Little Sippewissett salt marsh, Falmouth, MA, United States - SSM-Form-2O | ecosystem: Environmental > Aquatic > Marine > Wetlands > Sediment ... | reverse complement strand
ATCGACGAGGACCCCAGCGAGATCGAGTTGCGGTTCGGTCGGCTGGCGCCGATCACCGAGGACCTCGGCGTCCGCCAAAGGCTGGCGAACCTCGGGTTTCTCTCCCATGCCAGGACCGCGGACGACGACGAACTCGCCGCCGCACTGCTCGACTTCCAGCAGCGGTTCGAGTTGCCCGAGACGTCCGAAGCCGACCGGGCCACCCGCCGGAAACTCGCCGAGGTCCACGACCACACCAACGAGATGCCCCCGGAAGACCCACCGGGCCCGGGCCGGTCCGGCCAGGCGCTGTCCGCGCCGGGGACCGACGACGAGGACGACGACGAACTTGACGACGACGGCCCGATCGAAGAGCCGTTCCCCGGCCCCGAGGAGGAGGACGACGGCGACGATGGCGATGATGGCGACGATGGCGACAACGCGCCGGACGGGACGCCCCCCCCGGGCGAGAACCCCCCGCCCGGGACCTGACGAGTGCTCCGGCCGACGCACCGGGGCCTGACCCTCGACCGAACGGAGATGCCAGGACATGGCCAAGACGTGTCACCAGTGCCGAACGAAGTTCAAGAAGGGCGGCCGGCGCGGACCGTGCAGCATCTGTTCCAGCTCCAACGTGTGGTTCTGCCCGACGTGCGCCATGTGGGAACTCGGGCCGCGCGATGAGCCGCTGCTCAACCTGCCCCGGGAGCTGAAGAAAGGCGCGAAGTCCGTCATCGAGGTCCAGCGGCAGAAGTCCACGAAGTCCAAGGACAACGTCAGCACGGTCAACAACGAGACGCCGAACTGCCGCAAGCTCCTCCGCAAGCTCGGACGCGTCTGCCCGGTGATCAAGGACCAGCGATTCGCCGACGACGCCTTTCTCTACGGCGTCCGGTTCAAGGTCCAGGGCAAGTGCGAGGGGTACGTCTGCCGCGCGCTGTCGACGTTCGACCGCCTCTACCCCTCCTGCCGGCACGACCGGCTTATGATGAAGATCCTCCTCGTGTTCCATCTCAGCACCCAGGAACGAGTCCAGTGCCGCGACGCCAAGGACGCCAAGGCGGACAGTACGCGCGCCAACGTACAGTTCACGCATCGCTGGGACACGCGGGCCCTGGCGGCGGTGCACTTCCGCAAGCACAGCAAGGCCATCGAGAAGCAGTTCGGGCGCCGCGGGCTCTTCGGTACCGACGACGCGCCCGCCCTGGCGCTCGGCTGGAACGACATCGAGTTCTTCATGAAGGGGCTCAAGCACATCACGCTGGCGGGCATCGACCTGCTGGCCCTGTGCGGCGGCGACAAGAAGCTCGCGAAGAAGGTCCTCGAAATCGGCGTGATCCTCTACCACGTCCTGACGGCTGTCCGCACCTGTGACGAGATCAAGGCCCACTGGTCGGACAATCCCCAGGGCGGCTTTCACCCTCGCCACGGGCTGGGGTACCTGTCGAAGGAGCACTTCAAGGACCTCTACGACAAGGAAGGCTCGGCCCAGGCCGAGGACTTCACCACGAAGGTCCAGAGGGAGCTGAACCGCCTGTACACGGTTCTGGACGACGTGGGCCGGAAGGAACGCCCGTACAACCAGCTCCCGAAGCACCCGCGGTTCCCGGACGCCGAGATCGCGATGGGGCTGGACCCGGTGGTCACGGACTACCTGCAGTACCTGCCCACCTTCGACCACCCGGCCAGCCAGAAGAAACAGCGGTCCGAGTGCGAGCAGACGGTGCGGACGCGGGTCGAGCGCCAGGTTCGGGACGTTCTCGGCTGGCGGACCCGGCGCAGCGCAAGCAAGCTCCTGGACAAGCTGTACGTCGAGATGCGGAACGATTTCCGTGTGGACCAGGCCTTCGACACGTCGGTGGCGAACATCCTGAAGGACTGCATCGCGAACCATCGGTCGTTCGAGCCGAAGGGCTGGTTTCCCGTGTTCGCGAGGGACATCCCGTTCAGCGAGGTCTTCCCGGACTGCGGGTTCGGCAACGCCACGTTCGTGGGGGTCCGCAAGCACTACGAGGACACGCGCAACGTGGTGGGCGTCACGAGCGGCAGGCCCGCCCACTACCTCGATTGGCGAAACGCCAAGGACAACTGGCTTTACGACGGCTTCCCCCTCCCCTTGAGGCAGCGGCCCGTCTTCTCGTCGTTGTCCGCCCATCCCTTCGTGCCCGAGCCCAACTCGAACTACGGGCACCACGTGTTTCTCTACAAGCCCGACCGGATTCGCGGGCGATTCGTCCTGACGCTCGGAGACAAGCAGCAACCGTGCCGAAGCATGCTGCTGTTGCTCGACCGCGTCTTGTTCTCCTACGACCAGAAGGACGGCTCCGAGCCGCAAGGGGCGGATAACCGCCTGGAGGTCTTCAGCCGTGTCATCGAGCGCCATCAGGCCATCGAAGCAGACCGGGGCAAGACGATCGCGCAGATCTGGCAGGGGCAGCTTGCCAAGAAGATGGTCCCGAGCCTTGGGGCGGACTACCTCTTCGAGTGCCAGATCTTCGGGGGTATCGACCTGGATACGGACCTGGCGGGCATCGTGCTGACCAGCCACGACGTGGCCAAGTACAACGTGCCGATGGCCGGCGTGCCCAACCGGGCCGACGTCGACGACATCCGGACGTGGGCGGGGGGCAAGAACATCCCGGTTCTCGAGTTCGAGTACGTGCTGCACCGCCAGATGCGCCAGCCCTCCAGCAAGAGCCAATATGCCCCGCTGACGGTCGGCAAGAAGGCCCCCAAGCGCGTCAAGCTCCTGGGCAAGTCGCCCGGATCCTGATGCCCGCCCGCGCGCCGAAAGCCCCCGACACCGGGGCCCGATGAACCCCGGAGACACCTTCCGGCATTTATTCTCCCGCCGTACTCAAGTCGCCCTCTCTTTGGATCGATAGTCCCCGTGGCTGAGCCAGAAACCGGGGAACGGATGCCCTCAGAACGGACGGACCTAGTCAGGGAAATCTAGAGGCGAAGGGCAGCGCGGTCGTGAGGCTGGATTCCGTCTTAGGCGTCCGGCGATATGCGATGAGCCTGCGTACGGCTCACGACTCCTGAGGAATCACGGCCTGAGAACAAGCGAGGGCCGGGGCGAAACCGAATCTTGTAGAGGAGAACGGGAGATGCTGGCAATCAAGAACAACCTTATGGCCGATGGTGCCGCCAGGCATCTGGGCACGAGCTACGACGCTCTTGCTCAGTCGGTCGAGAGGCTTTCGTCCGGCCTGCGCATCAACAGCGCGAAGGACGACGCGGCGGGGCTGGCCGTTCGCGAACTGATTCGAGCGGACGTGGCCGCCTACCAGCAAGGTGGCCGCAATGCCCGGGATGCCATCTCGATGCTCCAGACCGCCGAAGGTGGCCTGAGCATGATCGATGACATCCTGGTTCGGATGCGAGAGTTGGCCGAGCAGGCCGCGACGGACTCGTACTCGGTCACGCAGGTCAGCATTATGCAAAGCGAGTTCGACGAGTTGTCCGCCGAAATCACCCGGATCGCCGAAAACACGTCGTTCAACGACAACAACCTGTTGGACGCCACCACGGCGGAAGCCTTCGAGATCGCTCTCGGTGGCGGGTTGGAAGACGGGCAGACGATCAAGCTCGACAAGCAGGACATGACCGCCAGCACGCTGGGCGTGGGCGGCCAGGTGGGCATCCGTTCCGGCGTCGCCGTCGGGGCCGTTGACGACACCTACATGACCGGTGCCGCCAACGACACGATCGAGATCAGCTTCACGATCGACGGCACGACGCACGCGCTGGTGATGGACGTCGCCGCCGACACGACGCTCGAGGATCTCGTCACGGCGATCAACGTCGAGAGCCGCGGAGCGGTCGCCGGCTGGGACGCCGCCGTTGCCCACGAGGACAGTGAGACGGGGCAGTTCGTCCTCCGGCTGGAAGGCTGGGAAGCCGGTGCGATCACGGCCTTTACGATCGATCCGGACAAGGACGGCGACGGCACCAATGACGTCAAGTGGGGCAGCGACACCGTGCTGAGCGGCACGGCGGTGGCCGCCACCCACTTCGAGAGCGTCACCGGCTCGGCCTCGCTGACGCTGGGCGCCCAGGCGGCGATCACGGCCGTCGACACGGCCATCTCGGCGAAGGACACGTTCCGGGCCAAGCTGGGCTACATGATGAACCGTCTCGAGGCCGCCGCGGGCGTCGTCGACATCCAGGCGGAGAACCTCTCGGCTGCCGAGAGCCGCGTCTCCGACGTGGACGTCGCGACCGAGATGGCCGCCATGACGCGTAACCAGGTGCTCTCCCAGGCCGGTATCTCCATGTTGGCCCAAGCCAACTCGATGCCGCAGATGGCGCTGCAACTGCTCGCCTAGTCTAGCGGCTGGACCGGCTGAGTCGGTTCCGTACCCCTTATGGGGGCACAGACCGATCACTGCCCGAAGGCAAACAGGAACCCACCCGACTCGTTCGGGTGGGTTCCTTCTTTTTTCGGGACTCTCCGACAAACCTAAATGAACGAGAAATACGGGATGATCCTGTTTTTTGGATAATACGCGCAACCGATCCACATTCGCGTCTTGCCCCGTGCGGACTCCCGTGCCGGACCTTCTGTAAGATCCTATCAAGTAAGGCAATAGGGGGATACTCGTTCGTCGGAACTCCAGGCGAAAAGACACCCCTCCCCGGGGGGGGAGCCTGTCGTCTGGCCTCTCGCTGAGAATCTGGGGACGAAGGACCCCTCAAGTTCTGGAGGCAACCCTCGATAATGTGCCCTAGGAACAGGGCGTCCATGCGGGTCGCGCAAGCGGCAGCGACGGAAGGGCCACTCGCGGCCCCGCAAGGAAGAGGCCCGATGCGTGGCAACGTGCTTACGCAAGGCCCGTGTTTTCGGCGTCCTGTACGGTTCTGCAGCGGGCTGGACGAAGCACAAGTCTGTTAGAGGAGAAGGCACATGCTGGCAATCAAGAACAACCTTATGGCTGATGGGGCGGCGAGGCATCTGGGCAATTCCTATGATGCGCTGGCCGAGTCGGTTCAAAGGCTGTCGTCCGGCCTGCGTATCAACAGCGCGAAGGACGACGCGGCGGGGTTGGCTGTTCGCGAGTTGATCCGGGCCGACGTGGCGGCCCTTCGACAGGGCTCTCGCAACGCACGCGACGCCATCTCGATGCTTCAGGCGGCCGAGGGTGGCCTGAGCATGATGGACACCATCCTCGTGCGAATGCGAGAGCTGGCCGAGCAGGCCGCGACGGACTCGTACTCGGTCACGCAGGTCAGCATCATGCAGAACGAGTTCGACGAGCTGGCCAGCGAGATCACCCGAATCGCCAGCAACACATCGTTTAACGAGAACAACTTGCTGGACGGGACGACCGCGGACGCCTTCGAGATCGCTCTCGGTGGCGGGTTGGAAGAGGGGCAGACCATCAAGCTCGACAAGCAGGACATGACCGCCAGCACGCTGGGCGTCGGAGGCCAGGTCGGCGTACGCTCCGGCGTCGCCGTCGGGTCCGTCGACGATACCTACATGACCGGTGCCGCCAACGACACGATCGAGTTCAGCTTCACGATCGACGGCACGACGCACGCGCTGGTGGTGGACGTCGCCGCCGACACGACGCTCGAGGACCTGGTGACGGCGATCAACGTCGAGAGCCGCGGGGCCGTTGCCGGCTGGGATGCCGCCGTGGCTCACGAGGACAGCGAGACCGGGCAGTTCGTCCTCCGGCTGGAAGGCTGGGAAGCCGGTGCGATCACGGCCTTTACGATCGATCCGGACAAGGACGGCGACGGCACCAATGACGTCAAGTGGGGCAGCGACACCGTGCTGAGCGGCACGGCCGTCGCCGCGACGCATTTCGAGGGCGTCAGCGGCTCGGCCTCGCTGACGCTGGGCACGCAGGCGGCGATCGACGCCGTCGACACCGCCATCTCCACCAAGGACAGTTTCCGCGCCAACCTCGGCTACATGATGAACCGCCTCGAGGCCGCCAGCGCGGTCATCGACATTCAGGCGGAGAACCTGTTGGCCGCCGAGAGCCGTGTCTCCGACGTTGACGTGGCCACCGAGGTCGCCGCCATGACGCGGAACCAGGTGCTCTCCCAGGCCGGCATCAGCATGTTGGCCCAGGCCAACACGATGCCGCAGATGGCGCTGAATCTTCTCAGCTAGCTCCCATCGGCCCCCCCCGCGGCTGCGAGCGGGCCGGTCGTTTCTCGCGGCCGCCGTACCCAGCGTGGTGAAGGGGACGACGTTGAACGGGGTGAGTTTGCGGGTCCGCCCACCATCGTGGGCGGACCCGCTTGCGCGCCGGACAACTCACACGCGAGAGGCTTTGGTAAAGTACTCAAGTTTCGCCTTGGCCGTTCGATAATGCAAAGTGAGGACGGATGTGGGCTTGTCCGGCATTGGACGGGTTTCCACACAGGAGACGGGCATGGCGAGCTACTCCCTTTCCGGCGTGTTTTCGGGAATCGACATGGACGTGTTGATTGCCGCGGAACTGAACGCCGCGAGCGCGCCGCTCGAACGCTTGCTCAGTCAGCAGGACAGTTGGCAATCCAAGATCGACGCGGTCAGCGACGTCGAGCAACGGATGTCGCAGCTCCAGTCGCTCGTCGAGGGCTTTCGCAGCGCCGCCGACCTTCGCCACGTCGACGCCCATTCGGCCGACTCCGACGTGCTGACCGTCAGCGCGTCCGGCGGGGCCACCGAGGCCGTCCACGAGGTCCTCATCAACCAGTTGGCTCGCGCCGAACGCGAGGTCAACGACGGCGTCACCCCCATCGAGGCCTGGACCCACAGCACCGGCTTGGACGACGCCGACGACGAACTGTTCTCCGCCGACGAGATCTCCGACGCAGCCGGAGAGAATTACCGGTTCGTCTTCCAGTTCGGCACGGAGTCCGAGGTGTCGGTGGACTTGTCGAGCTACGACGCGACCGGCATCACGCTGAATCAGTTGGTCACCGAGATCAACACGTCGGCGGGGTACACGGCCGCGTCGGCGGTGCTCGACGGCGGCGAGTACAAGCTTCGCATTCAGGCCGCCAACGCCGGCAGCGACCACGATTTGACCATCACCGACTCCAGCTCCCTGGCCGACCTGGACAGCACGGACGACTTCACCCAGACCGTCGACGGGGACGTTGGCGAGGACGCACTGATCGGGGCCGGGGCGTTCGTCTACACCTACAACGACGTGACCCGGACGCTGGCTTCGACGGACGACACGACGCTCGGCGAGTTTCGCGACCTCATCAACAACGACGCCGAGAACCCCGGCGTGGTCGCCAGCATCCTCGAGTATGACGGCGCGACCGGGGGCAAGTACCATCTCGTTCTCAGTGGGCGGGACACCGGCGAGGACTACACGATCGCCATCGAGGCCGCCAGCACGCTGAGCGGCTTCGGCGCGAGCGACTGGACGCAGACCCAGTCCGCTCAGAACTCCCAGATTCGCGTCGACGGCTATCCCTCGGGCGACTGGATCGAGAACGCCTCCAACACGGTCACGACGGCCATCCCAAACGTGACGCTTCGCCTGCTGGCCGCCAGCCCGTCTTCGCCGATCACCGTGAACCTCACGCGCAACACGGACACGCTGACGACGAACCTTCAGAGCCTTGTGACGACCTACAACGGGATCGTGGACGCGATCGATTCGTACGCGAGCTACAACAGCACGACGGACACAGCCGGCGTGCTCATCGGCGACTCCAGCCTGACGAGCTTGCTGAGACAGGTCCGCACGCTGTTGACGGCTTCGCAGGCCGGTTTCGACAACGACAACGATACGTACACGATGGCCGCCCAGATCGGCATCGAGATCGACCGCGACGGGTTCCTGACTCTCGACCAGGACATCCTGGACGACGCGTTGGAGGAGGACTACTTCGGCGTGCTCGAGCTGATCGGGGCGTCGGGCGTCGGCGGGACGGACTCGGACTACGTGCAGTTCAACAGCGCCGCGTCGGTCACCGAGGCGGGCGACTACGAGGTCCGGGTCGAGTTCGACGCCGAGGGCGCGATCACGTCGGCCGCCTTTCGCGAGGAGGGCGAGACCGACTGGCGCAGCGCCACGTGGGACGGCAACGTCATCACCGGCGCGTCGGGCAGTCCGGAGTACGGCTTGCAGGTCACGTTCCTCTACGACGAGTCGCTCAGTTCGCCCATGACGTCGGCTGTCCGAGTCCAACAGGGCTTCGGCGGGGCGTTGTACGACCAGTTGGAGACGATTCTCGACGACATCGACGGCCCGCTGACCATCAAGACGGAACGGTACGAGGAGGCCATCGACCAGCTTGAAACCCGCATCGAGGCCCAGGAAAGCCGCCTGGCGGACAAGGAGGAGCGCCTTCGCGCCAAGTACGCCCGGCTCGAGGCCACGCTGACAAAGCTCGATTCCTTCGGGGCTGCCTTCGAGGCGATGTTTGCCTCGCTGGAGAGTTCCAGCAGCAGCAGTAGCAGCAACAATTAGCCGCGACGCTATGAGACACCGACCATGACTCGGATCAAGGCATACCAGGAACACAGCATCGCCACGCAGAGCAAGGGGCGGCTGATCGTGCTATTGTATGACGGGGCCGTCAAGTTCCTCCGCCAGGCCCTGACCGAAACGGATCGCCAGGCGTGGGACGCGCGGGCACGGTTCCTGCACAAGGCCGCCGCCATCATCGACGAACTCGACCTCTGCCTGGACATGGACGCCGGCGGGGACATCGCCGTCAATCTGCGCAGCCTCTACGGGTTCGTCCGCCGACACCTTACGCAGGCCTGCGCTCGGAAAGACGGCGAGGCCATCCGCGAGGTCATCCGCATCCTCGAGGAACTCAACGAGGGCTGGAAGGCCATCACCGCCTGAGCGGTTCGCGGATCGCACCTCGCGGCGCTACTTGTTTTCCTTCTCGGCGTCCTTCTTGGCCGTATCCCCCACGGTGCGGATCGCCGACCGCACGAACTTCATCCGCACGTTGTTCGTCTCGTCCACCTTGATCGTCACCTCGTCCGCGCGGACTTCGATCACCGTCCCCACGATCCCGCCGATCGTGACGATCTTGTCGCCCTTCTTCAGTGCCGAGAGCATATCCCGGTGCTTGGCTTCCTGTTTCCTGCGGCTTCGGCTGGACCAGAACAGCATCAACAGCATGCCGCCGATGATGATGATCATGAACCCCCACTGCCCGAACAGCGAGTCGTCCTTCTTGCGGCGGCGCATTGGCTGCGTGGTAGCCGGCGGCGAGTCCGCCGAGGGTGGCGCGTCCGATATCGTCGGGCTGTCGCCCCCGCCGGCGGCGTCCTCCGTCTGGACTGGACTGAGCTTGGGGCCCGTATCGCCCGTGCCCGCCGGCTGCGTCGTCTGCGCGAAACACACCGAAACCGCCAGAGCGATCGCCAACGCCAGACAACCCGTCATCATTCCGCAATATCGCATAGCCACTTCCTTTCCATGTTGCCGGGGGGGGGCAGCCCCACCGGGTTCGGCATTGTCTGCCGCCTGGGCCCGCAGGTCAAACACAATCCCACCCCCGCGCGGGGTGTCACTCGTCGTACATCTCCCCCAGCCACCGCCGCGCACAGGCCGCAAAGTCGCCCCGGCGGATCGCCTCGCGAATCGCCGACATCAGCCGGGCGAAGAACCGAAGGTTGTGGATCGTCACCAGCGTGGGGCCGAGCATCTCCTTCGCCTGGAACAGGTGGCGGATCGTCCCCCGCGAGTAGTGCCGGCAGGTGTAGCAGTCGCAGGCACTGTCCAGCGGGGCCGGGTCGTCGGCCCAACGGGCGTTGCGCAGGCGAAGCCGACCGCCCCAGGTGAACGCCTGTGCGTTGCGTCCGTTACGCGTTGGCAGGACGCAGTCGAACAGGTCCGCCCCGCGTGCGACGGCCGCCAGAAGGTCCCGCGGCTCGCCCAGGCCCATCACGTACCGCGGGCGGTCCGAGGGGAACTGCTCGTCCAGCGAGTCCAGCACGCCGCAGAGCGCCTCGTGGCCCTCGCCGACGCTCAGCCCGCCGACCGCGTAGCCCGGCAGGTCCATCGCCACCAGGGTCGCGGCGCTTTCGGCCCGGAGGTCCGCGAACACCCCGCCCTGCTGAATGCCGAACAGCGCCTGGTCGTGTCCCTGGTCGGCCGAGCGCCCCTGGGCTTCCCACGCGGCCTGTCCGCGACGTGCCCACGCCAGCGACCGGCGGACCGCCTCGGCCACCACCGGTCTCGGGGCCCCTGCCGGCGGGCATTCGTCGAGCTGCATGATCACGTCCGCCCCCAGCAGTCGCTGGACCGCCACGGCCTTCTCCGGCGACAGCGCCACTTCCGAGCCGTCGATATGCGAACGGAACACCACCGCCTCGTCCGTCATCACCCGGCGGTGCGCCAGCGAGAAGACCTGATAGCCCCCGCTGTCGGTGAGGATCGGTCCCGGCCAGGCCATCATCGCGTGGAGCCCGCCGAGGTGCGCGACCGTCTCGGCGCCCGGGCGCAACATCAGGTGGTACGTGTTGCCCAGCACCATCTGGGCGCCGCTGGCCGCGAGCTGCTCGGCCGTGACGCCCTTGACGCTGCCCGCCGTGCCCACCGGCATGAACGCCGGCGTCTCGACCGTCCCGTGCGGGGTGGCCATCCGCCCACGGCGCGCCCGGGCGTCCGTCGCGATCACCTCATAGGATACCATGGCTCCCAGCATACGCCCGCCCCGCGCCCGCGCAAAGCCCCGTCCGGCGGCGTTCCGGCCGGCTGTCCTGCAGGCCGAGCCGGGCGTAGCTGCGTCGGCTCAGACGGACGTTGTCCCGATACGACAGGTTGGTCACCAGCGAGAGGATCGGCCTTCGCCCCAGGAGACACCCGGCGAGGCGCCACAGGATGCGCCGCCACGAGTAGAAGCTGCCGTCGCACGCGTCCATCTCTTCCAGGATCTCGGCCCGGGAGAAGTTCTTGTAGTGGGCCGTGGGGAAGTTCAACGTGTAGTACTGCCAGTCTCGTGGGAAGTCGTTGGCGGCGATGCGGTCTTCCGAGGCCATCCGGTCCCACAGGACGGTGCCCGGCAGGGGGGTCAGAAACAGGGCATTGAGGATGTCCACACCGTAGTCGCTGGCCGCCCGGGAGATCTGTCGACCGATCCCCCGTCTGTCGCTGTCCAGGCCGATGATGAAGGAGCCGACCACCAGGATTCTGTGTCGCTGAATCCGCCGGACCGACGCCTTGAAGTTCCGCCCTTTGAGCAGGTTGAACTTCTTGCCCACCTCGGCCAGTCCCTCGGGCGTGGGAGACTCGAACCCGATGAACAGGCCGCGGCAGCCGGCCCGGGCAGCCAGGTCCAGCAACTCCTCGTCGTCGCCCATGTTGATGGTGACCTGGCCGATCCATCTCTTGCCGAGATCGGCCCGGATCATCGCGCGGAACAGCTCCTTCGCCCGCGCGATGTGGGCGGCGTTAACGCCGATGAGATTGTCGTCCACCACGAGGACCCACTTCTCCCGGATGGACCGGAGCTCGTCGATCACGTCGGGAATGGGCCGGTGACGGTAGAGCGTGCCGTTGAAGGCCGAGACGCTGCAGAAGCTGCAGCTCAACGGGCAGCCTCGCGTCGTCTGAACGGACCCGAAGGCGTAGCCGTCCGCCAGGAGGTCGTGCCGGGCCTTCGGGACTTCGGCCAGGTCGATGTGCTCGCCGGCGTACGTTGTCTGTAGCTGGCCCCGCCGGGCGTCCTCAAGGACGGTCGCCCAGACGCTCTCCGCCTCTCCCGTGACGACGGAATCGACATAGCGCAGCGCTTCCTCCGTACACATGGTGGCGTGAATCCCGCCCATCACCACGGGTACGCCGCGGGTGCGGAACTGCCTGGCCACGTCGTACGCCCGGCTGGCCTGGGAGGTGAAGGCGGTGATCCCGACCAGGTCGGGGCGTGGCATGGCCGAGTAGTCCGTCGCGTGCAGGTTCTCGTCGATGACGGTGATGTCCCATTCCGGCGGCGTCAGACCGGCGAGAACCAGCAGCCCCAGGGGTTTCCAGACGCGGTAGCGGTTCCACCGGTTCTCCCGGATGTTGGCCAGATTCACCAGCGGGTTGTTCGGATTGATCAGATAGAGTCGCATCATGCTCCCGGTCTCGCAGGGGTTCTTCCCTCGATCAGTGGTTATCCCGTTTGTCCGCTCGTTCCGGCTTGCCCCGATTCGCCCCGGGTCAGGCAGAACATCTGCGCCTTGGCGGTCCTCGTAAAGGCTTGCACCATGTCCCCCGTTGTCGGCTCCAGTTCGGCGACGGCTTCGCGCCACTCCACCCCGGTGATCCTCCGGATCTCGTCCTGAAGGGACTGGCAGGACGTGGCGAAGAGCTGCTGATGGAACTCCTGCAACTGGGCGACTCCCGAGGGGCTCTTGGCCAGGTCCCTCTCGGCGGGCGACAAGGCCTCGTGCAGCGCGACGACCAGCGTGTCCTGACTCAGGACCACCGTGACGGCCCCGGGCGCATGGCCGGTGATTTGCCGCTGGAACACGGCCACCGTCTCGGCGATCTCCTGTGCCAACGTCGAGCGGCGCTCGCCCATCAGCAGGCTCCCATCTCCGGGGCCCTGGTTTCGGGCCGGTGTCTGCCTCCGCCAACGACGGGCACAGAAAAAGCCGACGCGGTACGGCACCCCAAAGGGTGCTGAACCACGTCGGCTTACCCGTCAACGGGCCTGCCCAGAGAGCCTGCCCTTTACCTGGTCATCCGACTCGGAGCCGTCTGCCGCTCCGCGTCTCTCTAATGATAGCAGCGCCTTGGTGCGAGACAAGCGGATTCTGGAAATCGCCTCTCGCGGCCGGTATCATCGCGGGCAGCATATGGACAGATCTTGGACCATGCGCCGTCGGGAAATGCCGCCGCTCGCCCCGCGGGGCCTCGCGGGGCGAGTCGTGATGCACGGGAGGTCGCTATGAGAACGCAAGGCGAAATCGAGGCCGCCATCTGTGAGGGGGTCGGCCACTTCGAGCAGGAATACATGGGCCGGGGCCCCAAGGACATCCGCGCCCACCTGATCGGCGATCTCCTCGTGGTTCGCCTCCAGGGCGTGTTGACGGCAGCCGAACAGCAACTCGTCAGGACACTGCCGGCCGAGAAGGGCCTGGGCCTGCTGAAGCAGGTGCGGACGCAGTTGATGGAGACGGCCCGGCCGGCGCTGGAGGAGATGGTGCAGAACACCACCGCCGTCAAGGTGGTGAGTCTGCACCACGACATCAGCACGGCCACCGGCGAAGAGGTCGTCCTGTTCACCCTGGAGGCGCCCCCGACCTTGCGCGAGACGAAGAAGGGCTAGAGTTCGGGAAGCTCCCCGTTCCCGATTCGCCTGCCGCCGAGTTGCCCGTTGCGCGTTCACCGACGGGGCTTGCCGCGGGCCCGGGTCGGCCGGCGGGGGTGCAGGGCCGGGCCACGGACACTCAGTGCCGGCACGGCCTCGTAGGATCGGCGTCTCCAGGACATCGGCTTCCTTGCGTCTGCGGGTCGAGAGCTCGCGCGCGGCCTATTGTCGTTCTGTCGGCCGACCGGTCACGACTATTCCTTCGTTTTTTGCCCCTTGTCGGACCCGGGCCGGCGGGGGCTGTAGATGGTTGCTTGCGCCGGGCAGAGCGGGTATCGTGAACCCTTCGTCTGCGGGGTCCGCAGGCAAGGAAGGCAACGGCTTATGAATGTCCTGATTACGGGCGGCGCGGGTTTTATCGGGTCTCACTTGGGCGAGGCGATGCTGCGGCGAGGCGATTCGGTGGTCGCCGTGGACGACCTGTCCACCGGCAGCCTCGAGAACATTCGCACGCTGACCGGGAACCCCAAGTTCCAGTTCGTCCGCGAGTCGGTCCGCAACGCCTCGACGATGACGGCCCTGGTGGACCGCTGCGACGTGATCTACCACCTCGCGGCGGCCGTCGGCGTCCAGTTGATCGTCGACCGGCCCGTGCACACGATCGAGACGAACATCCACGGCTCCGAGGTCGTGCTGAACCTGGCCAACAAGTTCGGGCGGAAGATCTTCATCGCCTCGACGAGCGAGGTGTACGGCAAGAACACGAAGGTGCCCTTCAACGAGTTGGACGACACGACGCTGGGCTCGACGCGGTTCAGCCGGTGGAGCTACGCGTGCAGCAAGATGGTGGACGAGTTTCTCGCGTTGGCCTACCACGACCAGTATGGCCTGGAGACGATCGTGTGCCGGTTCTTCAACACGATCGGCCCGCGGCAGACGGGCCAGTACGGCATGGTCGTTCCGCGGTTCATCCGCTGGGCGCTGGCGGACGAGACGATCGAGATCTACGGCACGGGCGCGCAGAGCCGGTGCTTCTGCAATGTCGCGGACATCGTCGGCGCGCTGATTCGCCTCGTCGACTGCGACGACGCGCTGGGGGAGGTGGTTAACATCGGTTCGACCGAGTCGATCACGATCGAAAACCTGGCCGCCAAGGTCATTGCGATGACCGGCTCGACGTCATCGACGCGACGAGTGAGCTACGAAGAGGCGTACGGTCGGCCGTTCGACGACATGCTCCAGCGCCAGCCGGACCTGTCAAAGATTAAACGTTTGATCGGGTATGAGCCGACATTCAATCTGGAGCAGACGCTCCAGCAGATGATCGACCACGAGCGGGCGCGGGCCCGTCCGGCCGGGCCAAACGTGTGAGAATGCTTGATGCGGGACCGCGACCGTGAGCGGATATCCCTCGGGGATGGTGAGGATCAATGGAGCCGGGGCTTGGGTCGTGACGGCGAGGGCCTCGGCTTGGGCCTGCCGGGCGGCGAAGCGCACGGTTGACGTGATGGCAAGTCTGTTGTTGCTGATGATCCTGGGCGTGCCGATGCTGCTGATTGCGCTGGCGATTCGCCTGGAGAGCCCGGGGCCGGCGATCTTCCGGCAGCGTCGCGCGGGCCGGGACGGACGTGCCTTCGACATGCTGAAGTTCCGCTCGATGCGGGCCGACGTCGAGGCCTACGGCGCGAGCCCGCGATCGGGCGACGATCCGCGTCTGACGCGCTGGGGCCGGCGCCTTCGCGAAACGAGCCTGGACGAGCTGCCGCAACTGCTGAACGTGCTGGCCGGGCAGATGAGCCTGGTCGGCCCCCGGCCTCTTTACGAGCGGCAGGCCGCCCTGTGGGACGACAGGCAGCGACATCGCCTGGACGTTCGCCCGGGCATTACGGGGTACGCCCAGGCCTATGGGCGAGGCGAGATGATGCTCGAGGACAAGATCGAGTTCGACCTGTATTACGTGGCCAACGCGTCGTTGCGGCTGGATGCGGAGATCCTCCTGCGGACGCTGGCGAACGGGGCGGTCCGCCGCTCCGGCGGGATCTACGAGCGGCGGTACAGCCGCACCCGGGAGACCGAGACCGATTAGCGACCGCGAACTGAACATCCTCTTCACCTGCGCGGGGCGGCGCGTGGCCCTGCTGGGCGCGTTCCGCGCCGCGATGGCCAAGCTGGGCGTGACCGGGCAGTTGGTGGCGACGGACCGCACGTTCGCCACGTCGGCGTTTCAGGCGGCCGACGTCGGCGAGGTCGTGCCCCTCGTCGGGCGAATCGAGTACATCCCCACGCTGCTGGAGCTCGTGCGGAAGTACCGCATCGGGCTGCTCGTCCCGCTGACGGACCTGGACCTGCGATGCCTGGCTCGCCAGCGGGAGAAGTTCGCCAACCTCGGCTGCACCGTGATGATCGGCAACGAGCCCGACGTCAAGCTTTGCCGGGACAAGGCCCGCAGCAACGAGCTGTTCGGGCAGGCGGGCCTGGCGACGATCAAGACGTGCAGTCTCAAGGAGTTCCGGGCCGAGCCGTTCTACCCGTGCTTCGTCAAGCCGATTCGCGGCTCGGCCGGCATCGGGGCGGGCACCATCCGCAACGAGCGGGAGCTTGTGGCCCACTCGGCGATTTTCGGCGACCTGCTGGTCGTCCAGGAGTACGTCAGCGGGCAGGAGTTCACCGTCGACGTCTACCGTGACCGATCCGGGCAGGTCCGTTGCGTCGTGCCCCGCCAGCGGCTGAGCGTCCGGGCGGGCGAGGTTGCCAAGGGCATCACCGTCCGGGACGACGAGTTGATTACCGCGGCCATTCGGATCTCCAACCTGCTGGGCACGATCTGGGGCGTGTTCTGCTGCCAGTGCCGGCGCGACGAGCGAGGGCCGGCGAAGTTCTTCGAGATCAACCCGCGGTTCGGAGGCGGCGTGCCCCTGTCCGTCGCCGCCGGGGCCAACCTGCCGCTGTATCTCCTTCAGGAAGTCCTCGGCCTGGACATCGACGCCGAACTCGGCCGGTTCACCGAGAACCTGCTCATGCTCCGCTACGACGAGGCGATCTTCGTGGAGGTCTCCGACCGCGAGAGCCTGCCCGGCTACGAGACGCCGGATTTCCGTTGAGGGGCGGACAAGGAGATCGCGTGTCCGTGTCCCGCGCCGCCCGGTCGGATATCGCCGCCGTCGTCTTCGACCTCGACGATACGCTCTACGCCGAGCGCGATTACGTGCGCAGCGGCTACCGGGCCGTTGGCGCGATCCTCCGCGAGCGACTCGGGCGTGCCGAGGCCTTCGAGGACTGGCTCTGGCGGCGGTTCTGCGATGGCCGGGCCGCCGGAGCCCTCGACGCGCTGAACGCCGAATTCCACCTCGACCGCACGGACGAGCAGATCCGCGAGCTCGTCGACGTCTACCGCCGCCACCGCCCCGACATCCGCCCGCGCGCTGGTGTGAAAGACGCCCTGGCGAGCCTCCGCCGGCGGTGCCGGCTGGCCCTGCTGAGCGACGGGTTCCTCCCCGCCCAGCGGCTCAAGCTCGATGCCTTGGGCCTCGCGGGGCTCTTCGAGGCGGTCGTCTTCACCGAGGAGATGGGGCGGGATTGCTGGAAGCCCTCGCCGGCCGGCTTCCAGGCCGTTCGGGACCGCCTCGACGTGCCCCACGAACGCTGCGCGTACGTCGGCGACAACCTCGCCAAGGACTTCCTCGCGCCCAACGCGCTGGGTTGGCGGACGGTCCGCCTGGCCTGCGAGGGGCAGGTGCACGCC
>Ga0272442_10005476_pt1 | contig 16954 bp, 9 predicted proteins | sample SSMForm2O_FD_200262 | JGI IMG/M metagenome (GOLD analysis project Ga0272442, IMG submission 200262) | Marine sediment archaeal communities from Little Sippewissett salt marsh, Falmouth, MA, United States - SSM-Form-2O | ecosystem: Environmental > Aquatic > Marine > Wetlands > Sediment ... | reverse complement strand
TTTTTGGCCGCAGCAAAGGCGGTGTGGCCCCCAGCGGATGGACCTGCGAGAGCCTGCCCTTCATCGTCGAGCTGGACAATTTCGGCCGCAGCGGCCGCGAAGGACAGAACATCGGCGCCCACTGGATTTGGGGCTATGACGAGATCTGCTGGTTTGCCCACCAGAACCAGGAGTACCGCAATCAGTGGCTGCGCTACGCCTGGGATTGGATTCGCAACCACGACCCCAACGGGTATTTCCAGATGCCCGGCAGCCGCACCCTGGCCGCGCCGGTAGGCGACATTCACTGGTATTGGGCCAACACGCGAAGCGACGCCGTACCCACCGGCTTCAACCAGGAAGAGACCATCAGGCAAATCTGGGCCGGCCAGAACTGATGCGGATCACGATCTGTCCCCGCACGGCCTGTCATACGCATTAGGAAAAATTCGCGCGCGTTTGAACGTTTGTCATCCTGAGCCGCAGGCGGAGGATCTGGCTATCGAAAAAAGGGTCCGTTCCGGCCGCAGGCCAGATCCTTCACTTCGCTACGCTACGTTCAGGATGACATGCTGCGCGAGACATTTTTGCAATGCGCATGACGGCCGGCTGGCCGAGCAAGAAAAGCGAACTTCCCCCCCCGTCACCCCTATTTGGCGAACGACAGCGCCGGCGGCTCGGCAAAAAGGCGGTAGGCTTCTGCCACCCGACCCTGTTTTGCATCTCCGTCATGTACCCAGACGCGAAACCGCAGACTCAACGGCCGGCCCGGCTGTAGCGTGAAGCTCTCCAGTGCCGGCCACGAGACGCCGACGAAACCATAGTGCCGCAGGCACCAGCCCGCCGGGAAATTCGGATTTGTCGCGTGCTGGAAGACCGCCGCGCCGCTGAAGACGGAGGCACCGCGGAACTTGGCGCTCTCGTCCGCCCACGCGAAGGGCTTGCGATCGCTATCGCCCTGCTCTACTCCGTCCGGCGTGGTGATGACGGTAGTTTCTCGCGGTCCGTAGCGCAGGCAGAATCCGCCGTAGCCCTTGTCGTGGTCGGCCCGCCCGCGGAGTTCCACCGGCTCCAGCGCCTTCCACGTCAGCAGGAAATCGATAGCGCGCCCACACCCGGTGACGGGAAACGTCCGGATCCAAACCCACTCCTCCATCACCTTCCTCTCGTCCGTGTGCCAGCCATTCTTGATCCCCAGCGTGGCACAGACGGGCCCCGTCTCCCTGACGAGCCACCCCTCGAAAACCTGCCGGATTCCTTCGATGGCCCACAGGTCGTACACCCGCTCACCGATGCGAACGTAAGGCCACATCCAGGACAAGCCCCGGTGATGATAGTGATCTTTGGGGAAGTCGTCGGTGATGGCCACGCCGTGCAGGTCGAAAAGCGGATGGATGTACGTCGAGCGGCGGTATTTCTCCGGAACATCCGACGCAAGCTGCATCTGGTGACGGTACACGAAAACGGCATCGCGACCCTCGGACACCTGCATTCGGTCCCCGCGCTCCGCGATCGAGAATCGACCCCCACCAATCCTCCCGACGCTGACGCGCAATCGACCGGAAGTCAACTCTGCGGGCAGGACCGTGCAGTACGTTCTCGCCATCTCCGCTCCGTTGGGCGAGAAGAAAAGCGAGGGGCAGTTTTGCAGCGCGATCGCCTCGCCGCCTGATTCGGCCTGGGCGTACAGGAGACGGTCGGCAGGCATGTCACCCGTCGGCGGCATCTCCATCGGCACTGCCATCGGCGGCACCGAATCCGGACGCTCCACCATCAGCATCTGTGCCGCCCTGCTGTGAGCAACTCCCGCCAGAAGGACCACAAGCACTGGAATACCAAGCCGCATACCCATGCAACAATCACCTCCACAGATTCGACGCTGTTTGCCCCCCGAAAACACCGCAAGCACTCGCATCAGTATATCACGCAACCCAACGACCTCAACCTTTGTTCGCTCAGCGTCGGCCGCCCCGATTCTGCTGGACCGTCGAAAAGCACCGGTTGCGTTCGATCCGCTTATCGGATATGTATGCGATAGATGCGCCGAATGCTCTCTGTGCCACGGCGCGAATTCATGGAGATCCGCCACAAACGGGAGATAAGCTATGCATGCCATTACACGTCGGCGTTTCCTGAGAAGCTCGCTTGCAGCCGGAGCTTTCATCGCAGCCCCGTTTTCGCATGTGCGCGGCGCCAACGACCGCATCCGCGTGGGCGTCATCGGGTGCGGCGGTCGCGGTGCGAGCGCGCATATTCCATCCTTCGAGAAGCTGGAGGGCGTGACGGTCGCAGCGGTCTGTGACGCCGACAGGGAACGCATGGCCCGTGCGGCAGGCGCGATTGATTCGCGCTACGGCCACAAGGTCGAGCAGTACGCCGATATGAGGCCGTTGCTGGAGCGCGGTGACATCGACGTGATCGCCAATGCAACCCAGAACTACTGGCACGGGCTCAGCACCATCTGGGCCTGCCAGGCCGACAAACACGTATACGTCGAGAAACCCCTGTCCCACTATATCTGGGAAGGCCGGCAGATGGTCGCCGCCACCAGGAAGTACAGCCGCATCGTCCAGTGCGGCACGCAAAGACGATCGCAAACGTCGATCGCGCAGGCCATCCAGTGGATCGGCGAGGGGCACCTCGGCAAGATCCAGTACGTCACCGCCTTCGACAACAAGCCCCGCACCTCGTGCGGCAAGCGCGAGACGCCCCTGCCGATCCCCGACAGTGTGGACTATGATCTGTGGTGCGGCCCGGCCCGGAAAGTGCCCATCTACCGCAACCGGCTCCAGTACGATTGCAGCTTCGACTGGAACACGGGTGACGGAGAGTCGTGCAACCAGGGCGTCCACGAAATGGACGCCGCTCGATGGTGTTTAGGAGAACGCTCGCTGCCGCGTCGTGTGCTGAGCATGGGCGGTCGCTTCGTTTTTAACGACGCTTGCAACACCCCCAACACGCAGATCACCTACTATGACTTCCCCACCGCTCCCGTGTTGTACGAAATACACAATCTGACCAAGGCCAAAGATTCAGATGAAATACCGACGTTTCGCGGCGAGCGCGTCGGCGTAATCGTCCACTGCGAAGGCGGTTCCGTAAGCCTCTACCGCGGCCTTGCCTGGGACCGCGACGGCAAACAGATCAAGCAGTTCACCGGCAACGACGACCACTTTGCCAATTTCATCGCCGCAGTGCGCGGCGGCGACCGCAGGTTGCTCAAGGCCGACATTGAGGAAGGTCACCTCTCCACGGCCGTCTGCCACTTAGGTAATATCTCGTATCGCCTGGGCAAGAAGGCTACCCGTAAGGAGATGGAAGCAAGTATCCACAGCGTTCCCGCTTTCCACAAAACCTTCGAACGATTCACGGAGCACCTGCGCGCCCACGAGATCGACGTCGACGCCCCCACCGTAACGCTGGGTCCCTGGCTGAATATCGATGGTGACAAAGAACGCATCAAGGGCAACCGACGCGCCAATCGCCTGGTTCGAGGCCGGTACCGCGAACCCTATACGTTGCCCGGCGTCGCAAGCTGAAATGCGCGGCGTACAGCCACCGAAAACCGCATCATAAGAGCCACGCAGACTCCTGCCTCCTGCGGATTGTGATGAATCCTTGTGCGGTTTGTCATCCTGAACGCAGTGAAGGATCCGGGCCGCGCAAGGAAGAAACTCCACGTTCTCGGGCCACATCCTTCGCCTTCATCTCAGAGTCTATTCTGAGCGTAGCCCGAGGAATGACAGCGACGCTGCCGCCCAAGTGGCTTTCCGAATCCGTATCAGAGGCGTTGGAGCTCTTGCGCCAACAGCTCCGCACCTGCTCTGACAAAGTTCGCACAGGTCTGTGCCTTGACGCTCTCCTTGAGCTTCTGTTTGCCCTCAGGCGTAGTCAAGTCCAGGCCGGAGAGAGCCCGACATTGGATCGAGCCGAAGCGCTCCTTGAAGGCATCGTGGAACCGTCCGACAGCCTGCCATGTGCGCATCTTCCTCTTCGGATAGTCGCTCTCTAATTGTGCGACGGCGAGCGAGAGAATCATGGCCGAGCCGGTCAAAACCCCGCAGACCTGACCCTGAAGGCCGATGCCGCCGGCCAGACCCAGGCCGATGTCCGGAACGAGGTCGGTTTCGATTCCCAGCGCCTCGCAGCCGGCGATAAGAATCGACTCGCCGCATGTGAGCTTGCCCGGAATGAACTGCTGATAGGCCGTCTCACCGAGCTTGTCGGGGTCGATGCGTTTGCCGCCACCTGCCGGTTTGGCAGCGGCCGTCGGAGATGCCGCAACCAGACCCGCACCCAGCGCAAGGCCCGCGCCGCACGTCTTGAGGAATTCGCGTCGCTCCATTTGTGGCCTCCTTCTGCAAAGCATGCCATCACTGCAATTCGTCGCTCTTACGTCGGCGCGTATCATAATTCACGGGGCTCGCCCGATGCAAGACTCGTGGGCAAACATCGGCTGCTTTCCGTCGAGGCCCAGTTGCGTTATACTCGTGACAGTCGCGGCTATGAAACCTGTTGCGGTAATTTCGACCAGGAGAACGATATGACCAGAACAACGGCAGGCAAGGATCTCGTGCCGGCGGCGTTAATCTTGCTGCTGTGCGCGGCCGGCGCGGGCCCGGCGGCGACGGCGCCGAACGTTGCCCAATTCAAATACTTCGACACCGGGGACGTGGGAGAAATCCGCGACGAAGTCCCCCTGATTGCCCCCTGGCGAACGGTCAGGCTCGATCCGGAATACGGCGGCCAATGGGTCGTCGCCGGAGACCTCGACAACGACGCCGAGCCCGAGATCGTCAGCGCCGAGAACTTCAACAAGGGCGATGTGCACTACACTTCGACGGCGGTGGCCCAAAAGCTCGACGGCACTGTTCTGTGGCGTTGGGGCGACCCTGCGGTAGGCAGAAAGGTCTGGCATCACGACGTCGCCTGTCAAATCCACGACTGGAACGGAGACGGAAAGAACGAGGTTGTCCTGTGTACACGGGGGTTCCTGGTGGAGCTCGCCGGCGCCCGCGGAACCCAGCGGCGGCGTCTGCCCATAGCCGACGGCGCCACGGACTGCCTGGTGTTCTGCAACCTCTCGGGCAACAGCCACCCCAGCGACGTACTGGTCAAGGACCGCTATCACCGCATCTGGGCGTACAACGTCAAAGGCGAGCTGCTCTGGACGGTGCGAGACCCCGGCGGCTTCCGCACGGCACACCAGCCCCGACCCATGGACATCGACGGGGACGGTCGTGACGAAATCCTGGCTGGCTACGCCCTCTTGAATCCGGACGGCTCGGTTCGGTGGGTCTTCAGATCAAAAGCGGTCGATCAGGCGCGCGGTCATTTGGATTGCGCCCGGATCGTACGCTCCGGCAGCATGCCGGACGAGTTCCGCATTGCCTTGACCTGCTGCGGCGCGAACGACATTGCGCTGATCGACGGAAACGGCGCGGTGCTGTGGGAGGTATCCGGCCGGCACTTCGAGTCGATCGACGTCGGCCGCGTCGTTCCCGGGCAAGCCGGCCCGCAGATTCTTGTCGATATCGATCACCAGCCGTACGGCAAGAGCCCGCTCTGGGTGCTCGGCGACAAGGGCGAGAAACTCGGGCGAATCGTCACCGAGTACAGTCGCCATCATTGCCTGCTGGACTGGACCGGCGACGGACTCGACGAGATCGCCGTGGCGCATGGCAGCGGTCTCTACGATCATCGCGGCCGGCGCATCGCCACGCTCGACACGCCCGGCACTGAGACAACAGGCGGAAAGCCAGACTACGAGAAGAGCATTCTGGCCGGCGATATGACGGGCGACGGCGTTGCGGACCTGCTCCTCGCCACGCCCCACACGGTGTATATCTACAAGAACGCTACCGGCAAAAGAACAGACAAACCCGTCCCGCTGGGAACCGGGCGGAACTTCACCTTGTACTAATCGAGAGCAGGAGCCAACGACCAAGAGGCAAGGATGTGGAAACCCGCAGGGGGCAGGCCCCGTACCGGCCCAACCTGTCTAATTTCCTCGGCTATCGGCCAATCCGGCACCGGGCAACCACGAAGGTTGTCCGGATCGGATATCTACGGGCGTCCGGCGGCTTTTCGCCGTGAAGCAGCTTGGGACGCACCTTGGCGCCGGACCGCCAGCGCGTTGTCGCGATATACTTTCTTGAGGACCGGGTCTTCCAACGCCAGGCCGTACAAGGGCCAATGATAGCTGGAATGGTTCCAGGCGTAGAAGTGCTCGTCGGCAGATTCCAGGATGCGAAAGGTGAGTCGATACATGCCCGGGCTGAATCCCATGTCCGTTCCGTAAACCAGGCGATCTTGGTACTTTTCGTAGAAGCGCGCGACGAATCTGGGGATAGCAGCCGTCTCCGCATAACGCGCGGAAATATCCGCATAGAGATTGGGATACGTGTCGAACAGCTTCCCCAGGCGGCCGAGATCGTGCGAGCAGTTGGCAAAGTGACAGGCCACGAACGTCGTGTTCGGATGCCTCTTGACGGCGCGTTCGAGGATGTCCACCATGCCGTCATGGCCGACGATGCCCGGCTGGTTGTCCAGCCGCCATTTGTACGCGTTCATCAGGCCGTCGTTGGCGGCATCCATGGGCTGATACATCCAGTACGGATCGGCCACGTGGATATTCACGGGCAGACCCAGCTCCGCGCACCTGGCCAACAGCGGATCCATGCGCGCGTCGTCGAGATGCATCCCCCAGGCCTTGGTGGGCTTGCTGTAGAACAAACCTCGCCCTTTGTCGCCCAGCTCTCCCACGCCCCGGGCGCCGAGGCGGTAACACCGCTCCAGCTCCTTGACCGCCGCCGGCCCGAAGCCGGGCTCGTCATATCCGGTGTAGTCGAATCCGCACCATAACTCAAAACGGTCGGGATACTCCCCGTACATCCGGTAGAGCGCGTCAAACCGCTCGCCCGTGGCGCCCGTCAGGATAACGGCCTTCTCGACGCCCACCTCATCCATGATTCGGACCCACTGCGCAACCTGCTCCGGCGATCTCGCATAGGGGTGGGAGTGCATGTCGATCGTTGGATACCGGGCCTTGGTCACCGTCGTCTGCGGAATCTGATAGAGCGACTGAGGGCGGAAATCCTTGAGCAGCAGCCTCTCCGGGGACGGCTCGTCATCTGCCGCCGGAGCCGCCCTGCAGAACAGGGCCGCCGCCGCAAGGAAACCGATTTGACAGTATGCTCTCCAACAAACGGCTGTGCGTTGCATCAGGTGCTCCCTTCCATCTCGTGTTGATACGCGTTCAAACGGGCTCCTCACCTACCAGGGTGACGACCCGGACGTTGCCTTGGTCGAGACAAAGTACATGGGGCGCTGCGTCAGGGTGATATCGACGGCGTCCAGTTCGTTGCCCTGGAGGTCCATGGCCTTCCAGTCCGCCGTCCGCACTGCCAGATTCGCCGGCTCGCCTTCCTCAACCGCCCATGCCACAACCACCGTTCGCCCGCCACTCTCGAAGCCGTAGGCCTTCAGCCCCTCGCAAGAGTCAATCGGGCCCAGCGACCGAACGGGCGGCACGAGCAGATTCGCCATCGCCGCCTGTGTCACCAGCATCTTGCGCGGCGCCGCCGCCCACTCGAAGAAGATTCCCGACAAGCTTTCGTTGTTGATGCTGCCGGGCGTGCCGGAGTGGTAGATAATCCTCTCCGCGCCGTAGGCCAGCAGCAGCGTATTGAGCTTGACTTGCCACTCGGCCCCCTCCGCCTCGGACGCCACCGGTGTAAGCCAGGTGCTGTCATAGGGCTCGTACGGCATATCGTCGTCGGCGTAATAGGCACCCTCGGTGAACCAAATGGGCTTGTCCGCTCCCGCCCGGCGCATGCGCTGCCGCAACTGCCGTAGCGGTTCCTCGAAGGCGTCGGGCGCTTGCAGCCCGGGGTACGAGTGGAGGTTCAAGGCATCGACCCAGGCCAGGCCGCCGGCTTCAATGAATTCCTGCGTATAGGTCGTCGGGCTCCCCGCAATCCCCCCTACGACCTTTGCGTTGCTGTCGGCCTCTTTCACGGCCTCGTACGCCACCTTCAACAGGCGGACATAATCCTCCACCTGGTAGCCCTCGGCCCGAGGCAGCGCGTACGACGTGTAAATGGGCTCGTTGAGAATCTCCCAGACGCCGAGCCGACTGCGATAGTGGCCCACCGCGGTCCGCACGTACGTGGCGAACGCATCCAGGTTGCGGGGCATGTGGGCGACGCGCTCTCGACTGGCCGGGTATGGCTCGGCGGCGCCGGCGTCAGGCTCGGCACTGGACGACCAGTGGCTCGACGGAAAAGGCAACAGCGGCAGGACCTTCAGATCGCGCTGCAGGACCCGGTCGATCTGGTGGTCGGTCTCGGTGAAATCGAACTCGCCCTGCTGCGGTTCCACCTCGTGCCATTTCAGCGACCAGTCGCGAAACCAGCCCAGACCAATCTTCTTGCTCAAATCCAGCAAGTGCGGCCAAGGATAAGCGTGGTTCATGCCAAACAGGCTGTCAGCGTGCGCATAGGGCGTGATGACGGCAAAACGCAGCGGACGGCTCGGCACAACGGCCGCATCCGGGCTCTCGAGATGCAGGCGGTAGAACCCTCGCTTCCTGACACCCAGGTTCAGGCGGACAACGGAAGACTCACCCGTCTCGACCTGCACTGGCATGTCTTTCTCAGTGACGATTGCATCGTCAAAATCAGTTACACGGGCGTGCAGAGCAACGGACCTGGCTGCGGCGTCTGCGTTGAATACGCGCAGCGTCACTTCGGGCTCGGAACCATACGAAAAGAGATTGCCCAAGCGGCCCGTCTCGGCCGCGACGGTGACGGTATGCCCGGGCCGGTACGCAGTAGCATCCCCGCCCCGCTCCAACTGCACGCCGTCAATCCATGCGGTCCCTGACTCCCGCCCGGAGGCTTGCAGGTCCGGTCCTAAGGCGACGAAGATTTGATCGCTCTGCGGCCGAAACGTGTAGCTGTACCGCTGCCACGAGGTCGTCAGTCGCACGTTCCGGCGCAGCGTCCCGCGAAAAGCCTGGCGGATCGAAAGGGTCCCCACGAGGGCGTCTGAGTCGGCCTTCATATACGCCGAGAGCGTGTAGTCGGCGCCCGGTTCCACGCTGACCCAGCCTCGATTGGCCAGCAGAGGAGCTTTCACCGGTACGCGATAGAGCCGGTAGTAATCGAAAAAGAAGACCCCAATGGTCTCGGGTGTCAGGGCGATTTTCAGACTTGTGCGATCGAACTTGCAGGTGGACGAATCAACCGAGCCGACCAGCAGATTCAAATTACCTCCCCAGCCCGGCAGATCGGCGATGCTGCCCCAACCGGCGGCGCCGCACTCAAAACTGCCGTTGGGCAGGAGATTCACGCCGCCCGCCTGCGGCACCGTCTCGGTAAAGCGTTTCCTCACGGGCGCCGACGGTTCCACGCGAACATCATCGAGCCATAGAGTCCCGGTGCTGGTGTACCAGAACTGAAGGCGGATATGATCGGAGATCGTTTCGGTCGCACTGAAGATGAACTCGAACGTCTTCCAGGCCCGGCCGGCGCGAAAGGACTCGCGCAGGCCGCAGTTGCTCCACGCCCGCGTATTCGAGATCGCCACGTGGACCGCCCCGCCGCTGATGCGCTGCTGCCGGGCGGCAAAGGAAATCCTGTACCATTTGCCTTTCTCCAGCCGCAATGTGTCCAACTGACACAGCATCGCGTGACTGGCGGGAGAAAGACTCGTGAATTCCGTGCAGACAAGCTTCTGGCTGTAGGACCCTCCAAAACCTTCGTCTCGCTCCCAGACGACCACGACGCCGCTGTCGCCGGAGAACCGCCAGGCGTCGGCCATTCCGTCGCCGTCCGTGTCGCGTTCGAAGCTGCCGTTCTGCACCATGTTCATGTCCTGGCCCGCGTGCAGACAGCAAGACCAAAGAAGCACGAACACAATTGCGCCTACGTGTCGGCCGGATGCTCTTGTCATATGGAGGCTAACCTACCTCTCTACTTGGGTCAGACCTTTGCCTAACAACGGCAGCACTTCACGGGCTTCGCGCGGGCCATAATTGAAGATCGTGAAGCCGCCCGTTCCGAATTTCCTGGTCATGCCAATTTGCTCAATGAGCTTGGCCACGTCGGTGGGATCCTTCCATACGCTCAGACCGATTCCCGGATAACACGGGACCTCTCCGGCCCACTCGATCTGGCGCTCGACCGCGCGCTCGAACGTGGCACTGGACGAAAAATAGTCCATGGGACAAACGAAATCAAGGTACCCTTCATCGCACCACAGCTTCCAGTCCTGTCCCACGGTGTCGCGATCCACCGGCCAGTTGCGAAAGACCGCCGCGGAAATCTTCACGTCCGGCCTGATCTGCCGGGCCCGCGCCGCCACTTGTGCGACCACCCGCGTGATCTGCCGGCGCCGAAAATCAAGCCATTGCTCCGCGAGTTCATCGTCCCGGCGCACGTCGGCAGGCCAACTCTCGATCTTCTCTCCCATCGCGTCCTCGAACCGTGCGCGGCATCCTTCACAGAAGCAGCCGTCGCGACCCGGATAACGGATGTAGTCGAAGTGTACGCCGTCCACCTCGTACTTGCGCACCACCTCCAGCATGGACTCGATTTCAAGCTCCTGGTTCTGCGGATGCGACGGGCACAGCCACCGCTCGTTGACCGAACCGTCATAGCTGACCTGAACGCGGCCCAGCGAGCGCATCTTCTCCACGAACGCCTTGTCCGTAGCCCAGCCCATGTTGTAGTTGACTTTCCAGACGTGGCACTCTACGTCATACTTTTTGCACGCGGCCAGGCACAGCTCGATCTGATCGCCCTTCTCCTCAATGTCTCCGTATACCGGCAGCACGTCGCTGCGGTAGAAAGCGACTCCGCCCCAGAGCATGTTGGGCACGATCGCCGTAAAACCGTTTTCGGCCAGCCGCTGGATGGCCTCGTCCCAGGTCATACCCGCCACGCCGAAGGCACTATGACACCAGAACGCACGGTGCTCGCCGGCCAATGGCTGCTGCGCGAGACAGTAGGCCTCGATCAGTGCCTGATGAGATTGCTCGGCCGCGGCCATCGCTTCGGCGAACTTCTCTTGCAGTACAAGGTAAAGGGCCGAACGACGGTACTGCTCCGCTTGTGCCAGTGCCGCACCGGCGCGTTTGGTCTCAACGTCCTGCTCGGCAATGCCCCGCCGGGCGGACTCGTAGCCGTCGTAGGGACCGAATCGCCCTATACGGTCTAGACAACCCTGCGCCGCATCCGACCACAATGGAGGCACCAGGTGCCCCATCATCGCAAGCAGCAGTTGCAGCTTGTTCGCCGCGTCGTCCGATTGCAGCACGTGCGTAACGTAGACGCAGCGGTCGCCGGCCACTATCGCCGGCTTGCCGGTTGACTGTCCCTGGCTGGTATACCACCAGGCGGCAATATGCGCGTCGGGGCCGGTAGCTTGCGCGTCGTGAATGTTCCACGACGCCTGGCGCGTGACGGGAGGCATGTCTTTCAGCGGCTTGTCACTGGGTCGAATCGAGGCAAAGTACCCTTCATACTCCTGCCTGATGTGCCGGCCGCTCTGAATCCCCACCAGCGGCTCCAGCTTGTTCGGCAAGTGGTAACAGGCAAGCACCGCGCCGCCGTCCTGTAGAAAGCGGGCAATCTCGTCCGCTACCGCGTCCGGCATCGCAGGGTTGTGAGGCAAGACAACCAGTTTTGTGTCACGCAATCTCTCGGATGCGACGTCCATATCACTCAGAACCAGGTACGGCAGATTCGCGCGGTCGAGCAGCTCCGCCATGACACTCGTGTATTCGCGCACCGCGCCGACCTCGCTGGGAGCGTGCTCGGCAGCCGAGTCTCCCCGGACGACAACGATCTTCGTGTCCGTCCCGAACAAGGCGAAATCGGTAAGGAAGAACTCCGTATCCCCGTCCTGGCCGCGCCAGGCGGAGATGCGAATGGTATCGATCTTCGACCATCCGCCCGGCCGGCCCTCGACGTGCATGTCCGCCTTGGAGACCCGTACGCGTACCCACTGCCCGACGACGGGAGCATCGAAGTTGCCTCGGTACCAACCGCCGTCGCTGTGCAGGTACATGGTGAAGCTCGCCACCGGGGACGGATCGGAACAGTAGAATAGAAACTGCACGCCCCGGCACATGGCCAGGTCCTGAACGATGGCATGATCCCACGAGGCGCGGTCGATATCGGTCCCGCTAAAATTGCAGCGCATCCGAAAGGCCGCCTTGCCTGCGATGGTCGCCACGGAGACCGCCGGGCTTCCCGCCATCGGCTCCCAGGCCCGGGCGGCCTGCTCGGCCGCATAGGAGAAACCCGCCAGAGCTTCGCACGGATCCGCTTGGGCGGCACCCAACGAACTTAGCCCGCCCATCGACCAGAAAACACTGAACGCCAGCACTTTGGTAAGAATCGACAAGACCACGGTTAGCTCCTTGCAACGGTTACAGTCCTGTTCTCCTGCCTGAGGTTGCCTCCCCAGGCACCTGTGCAGCAAGCGAAAACGACAAGAGCGCCGCACGGGCCATTCTACCGGTTGACGCGACAAAAGCGAAGATTCCATGGGTGATTGTGGCGCCGGCCAACGACGGAAAAGCCGCGGCACTAACAAGCCGCTGCAAGTCATTGCCCCGCAAAGGCTTATCGGATAGGTGGCCTGGACTTGCAACGCCATTGCCTCTGCGGTGCGCAGAGACAGCAACGAATCGCTGTCCCCGAAGCATCGTTGGCGAGTCGCTGGTTGAAAAAGGCCGCGACGTGGAGCCTATCGAACGATCGTGTATTGACATGGTGTGTCGTACTCGTTAGGCATGGCCCTCATGGAAAGATTCCGCATCTCTGGACTTGTCAGGCTGGCAAAATCTACCCGGCAGGAACTGGCCGGTCCGATTTCGGCGGAACGTTTAGACCGGCTGCGTCGAAATGTGCATAGCGCCACAAGAATGATCGAAGGGCTGTTGCACCAAAAGGGTATCACGCTGAATGACCTGCCGTCGCCATCCAAGAAGGCGTACCAGTTCCTCAAGGACCTGAACTTTGACGCAATCACGCCCTGTGACACAGATTCCCCCAATCATTTTCCTCCTGACAGCGTGTCGTTCCGCGGCCTGCAGAGCTACCTCAAGGACGTCCTGAATCAACTCGGCACGGTCGATAGTGCTGTGCCGACGCAGAGCGTTTACGACTCAATTGCGTCGTCGAGCAAGAACATAGAAGAACAAATCCGCGCTAAAGGGATCAGGCCGGAGCAGCTCAAGAAGAACTCGCGCCAGATCCGGGGCTGGGTGGCCTATTTCTCCCGCCGGGAGAATCTCAACAGCTACTGTGCTGCGGTTCAGAGAGCGCATCCATGTTTCCATCAGGCTTCGCCCTGTGCCGCCCGGCCGGCAGCATCGGTGAGGATTCACTTTTGCCCCATGCAGGGGATATACCGAATCCGTCGGTCGCAGCACAGTGTGTTGGTGCAACTGCCTACCCCCATGATTTGCTTTGAGCGCGAGACATTTCGTTCTCTGTCGGCGTTGGCCCTCAAAAAGGGGCGTGACAGGCAGCCTGTGCTCGATGCTACACTCGCGCAGCCGTATCAAAGGATCGTCTCCGAACTTGAGCTGCTCGGCGGCGTGGTGGCCCAGGCCGGGGGGCTGTATCACGATTTGGCCGCATCGTTTGACCGTGTGAATGCCAGGTACTTCAACGGGGGCCTCGACCGCCCGCGGCTGGTTTGGAGCCGGATCTTCACCGTGCGCAAATTCGGCCATTACGACCACGCGCGCGACACGGTGATGGTCAGCATGTCGCTGGATGGAAAGGCCGTTCCAGAGTGTGCGATAGATTTCATCGTCTACCATGAGCTGCTGCACAAAGTGCTGGGCGTGACCTGGAAGAACAACACCATGGCCGTTCATACGACGGAGTTCATGAACAGGGAGCGGGCCTTTCAGCAATACGATGATGCGAAAGCCGTTCTCAAAAGGCTCGCTTCCGAGCGCTGACGAGAGGCCTCCGGATGAGGCGGGCGCGTACCCGATCGCAGAGTGATTTGACCCTGTCGCCGAGAATTCATACAATCGCCGGTGTGCGATCTCGTGAGCGCGTCACATGATTCCATGTGTTTAACCACAATAAGACAGGACAATGCCATGCAAGACGAGAAGATGCGACGGCGTGAGTTCCTTACGACGGCGGCCCTGGCGGGCGCTGCATCTGTGCTGCCGGTCCCCTCCGAGACGTTGGCCGGACAAGCCACACCGAAGCCTGACATACTATTGATCATGCCGGACCAGATGCGTGGTGACTGTCTGTCCATCCTGGGACATCCGGCGGTGCGTACACCGACCTTGGACGAGCTGGCTCGCCACGGCGTGCTCTTTCGGCGGGCCTATACGCCGGTGGCCTCCTGCATTCCAGCACGCTACGCGCTGCTGACCGGTCTTTCTCCGCAAACCAGCGGAGTGGTAGGATTCCGCACCAAACCGTTTTCCACGCCGAGCCTGCCGGAGCTGCTGGTCAAAGCTGGCTATCGTACGGTGTTAGTCGGTCGAAACATGCACCAGGTCCCCGCCAGCGGCTCCTGCGGCTACCAGAAGAGAATCCTGGGGTCCACCTACGTAAGCGGTGATGAATATCACGAGTTCCTCAAACGCGCGGTGCCGGAAATTGGGGATATCAGAAAGTTCGTGACGGGATTGGGGCTGAGCTACAATCACTGGCAGGCCAGGCCCTGGCCGCTGCCGAACCGTCTGCACCCGACCGAGTGGGTCGTGGCGCAGTCGCGCAAGGTTGTCGAGGAAACAGAAGCAGACCAACCGCTCTTTCTGACAACCTCTTTCTACGCTCCTCACCCACCGCTCTTTCCGCCCAGGGAATACTTCGACGCCTGCCTCAAGCGGGAGCTGCCGACACCAGCGCACGGGACGTGGGTGGATTGGGGCGCCTTGTCTGCAAAGGGAGACCGTACGGGCCATCGGGTGGTTCTCGAAGGCGAGACCCTCAAGGCGGCCCAGGCCGGGTACTTCGGACTGATCGAGCATCTGGACAGTCAGATTTCGTCGCTGATCCGCGACTTCAAGAGCCGCAGCGAAAAGGCACGGCGACCTTGGGTCATCGTCTTCACGAGCGACCACGGCGAAATGCTCGGCGACCACGGCTACTTCCGTAAGTGCGAGCCCTACGAAGGCTCGGCCAACATCCCCTTGATCATCAGCGGCTCACGGGGCCTGGGCTTCCAGTATGGCGGCCGCGTTCGCCAACCGGTCTGCCTGCAAGATATCATGCCGACCCTCCTTGGCCTGGTCGGCACGGAGACGCCCAGCCATGTGGACGGCGTCAATCTCACGCCAGCTCTGCGAGGCAAGAAACAAATCATGCGCGAGTTACTGCATTTCGAGCACGCACCCTGCTACAGCCAGGCGCAGGCCTATCACGCGCTGACGGACGGCCGTTACAAGTACATCTGGCGACCGCTCGACGGCACGGAACAGTTATTCGATCTGGAAACGGATCCCCGCGAGGAACGCGATCTGTCAAATGAGACATCTCAACAGGTGACGCTGCAAACGTGGCGGCGACGGCTGATTGAGCGGCTGGCAAACAGGCCGGAACGGTTCTCGCAAAAGGGCAAATTGGTCCCGGGACGCCCGTATCGCCCCCTGAACGAGGGTACAAAGCGGCCCAACCGCACGATACCGTGACACGCCGGTCGTACCTGGTGCCCACGCATTGCCTCCCCGCCCACGGGCGTGACCCCACGAACAAGCCGCCGCCTCGGTGAGCGCAACCGCTGGACGTCGCGACTCATGGCGACATCCAGGGCTGAATCAATGCGGAAAATGACGCAGGCGGGTGGTTTCGCCAGTGGAATTGGATCAAGTTTTTGTTATAATAAATGGGCTTGTATGTACGAACGGGCTCGGTCTGTGCGTGCCAACGCGGTCGTGCTTGGGCTGGAAAATGGAGGACAATAGGAGTAAGAGAACGCTGCGAAAAGCTTTTTCCTGCTGATTCTCTTGCCTTCCCCACGTTCTTGTCTGTACGTCCCTTTTCCGTCTCGCGCCGAGTGGGACCGCCGAGCGCGGATGGCTGGTGAGGAACTGTCAACAAGTGATCGGAGGCATTGAAAGGACAGTGACATGAGGGTGAATGTGTTGGCTGCATCTCTGTACGTTTGTGCATGTTGCTCCCTGGGTTGGGCCGGCTTGAATGATGGATTGGTGGCGTTCTATCCATTCAACGGAAATGCCGAAGATCTCAGCGGACATGGGCGTCACGGAACCGTGGTAGGCGCCACCCCCACGGCGGACGAAGCCGGGCTGGCAAACGGCGCGTTTGCCTTCGACGGGGTGGATGACTACATCGATTTGGGGCCGACATGGCCGGATATGGAGCGGATGAGTGTTGTCATGCGTCTTTTCATCCCGGCACGAGATCGTATGGCCTGCATCTTTGTGGACACCCAGGATCTTTCTTTGAAGATGGACGAATCCGACAGGATCAAGCTGGTGGCGAAAAAAAACGGAGCCGGACTGGTGCATGGATTCATCCTCTACGAATCGCTCGAATCACAGCAGCCATTTTCCATAACCGGTCGATGGATCCACTTAGCATGGGTCATGACCGAAGACCATTCCACCATCTACGTCGATGGCATCGCGCGCAGACGCTACTACGAGTCAGGATCCAATGTTGGCGCGCACGACATCTGGGTAGGTGCGACGTACAGTTGGCCCTCTCCGCAAGCTCGTGAATGCTGGGAAGGAAAAATCTCCTCCTTGATGATATACGACCGTGCCCTGGCAGACACGGAAATCGAAATGTTGTTTCAACTGAGCGACACTCAGTTCAGCAACGGCGGTTCCGACACCGGGTCTGAAGAGACGTGTCTTTATGTCGATGACGACGCATGGTCGGATCCCGGCCCGTATGACGCGTTCGTCAGTGATCCCCAGGAGAACGGTGCGACGGACCATCCCTTTGACTCGATT
>Ga0272442_10005475_pt1 | contig 16955 bp, 17 predicted proteins | sample SSMForm2O_FD_200262 | JGI IMG/M metagenome (GOLD analysis project Ga0272442, IMG submission 200262) | Marine sediment archaeal communities from Little Sippewissett salt marsh, Falmouth, MA, United States - SSM-Form-2O | ecosystem: Environmental > Aquatic > Marine > Wetlands > Sediment ... | reverse complement strand
TTCTTCGAACGGCTTCCGCTTCTATTGGTTTTGGCACGAGCCCGGTCGCGCTGTGCGTTAGCATGAGCTAACGGGAACGAGCAGCGCGAGGCCGGGAAAGGACTGCGGGACACCGCGGTCCTTTTCCTTTAGGAGGTGCCGGAGAACGAAAGAGAGACGGAAAGGGAGCCCGCTCGCGAGGCGCACGTGAGGTGTGGAGCCGTCGCGAGCGGGCGCAGTCGGACGATCTCATCGATCGTCCTGGTTCGGTCCGTATGGACCACCGCAAGGATATCGCGGAAGGAGCGAAAGTGAAACGATCCATTGCGGTACTGCTGTTGGTTGCACTCGTCGGTTGTGTCGGGCTGTTGGCGGCCGCGGAGACACTGAAGATCGGAATCTGCAAGATCGTCGAGCATCCGGCGCTCGACGCGGTCGAACAGGGGGTCATCGATACGCTGACCGCCGCCGGCTACGCGGAGGGCGTCGATGTCGAGTACTTGATCGCCAGCGCGCAAGGCGATTTCGGGACGGCGATCTCGATTGCACAGAACTACCAATCGCAGAACGTCGACCTCGTCGTCGCGATCGCGACGCCGACGGCACAAGCGGCCTTCGAGGTCTTCCGCGGCACGGACGTGCCGATCATCTACGGCGCCGTCACCGATCCGGTCGGGGCCGAGCTGGTGCCGAATGCCACCGATCCGAGCGGGAACGAGAACGTCACCGGCGTCTCGGACATGATCCCGGTCGCGGCGCACCTGCAGCTGCTGAAGGACCTTGGATCCGACATCGCCACGATCGGCATCGTCTACAATCCCGGCGAGGCAAACTCCGCGATTCTGACCGACATGGCTCTCGCAGCCGCACCGTCGGTCGGCGTCGAGATTGTGACGGCGACGGCCGACACGACGGCGAACGTGCCGCTCGCGGCACAGTCGCTGATCGGGCGGGTCGATGCGTACTACGTGACCACCGACAACACCGTCGTCTCGGCGATCGACTCGGTGCTCGCCGCGTCGGTCGAGGCGGAAGTCCCGTTCCTGATGGCCGACCCGACGAGCCTCGCCCAGGCGACGCTGGCGGCGGGATTCGACTACTACGAGCACGGGCTGACGGTCGGGCAGATCGTTCTCGACGTCCTTTCCGGCGTCGGCACGGACGAGATCCCGGTAACCTACCAGCCGACGGCACAGGTCCATCTGAATCTGGACATTGCCGCGGAGATCGGGTTCGAGTTCCCGGCGGCAGTCATCGACCAATCGTCGACCGTCCTGTACGGCGGCGCGGTCTGGGAGAAGCAAAACCCGTAACGACAGAACGGAGGTCAAGCGATGGGACTGCTCTGGATCCACGCGGTCGAGCAAGGACTCGCCTACGGGATCGCCGCCCTCGGCGTCTTTCTCACCTATCGCGTTCTGGACTTCCCCGACCTAACGGTCGACGGAAGTTTCGTGACCGGGGCAGCCATCGCTTCCGTTCTCCTGGTGCAGGCCGGGTTCGATCCGTTCACCGTTCTCGTTCTCGCGTTCGTCGCGGGAGCAATCGCGGGGACAATCACCGGCCTGCTCAACACCCAACTCGGCATCACCAACCTACTCGCCGGCGTCCTAACGATGATCATGCTCTACTCGATCAACCTGCGGATCATGGGACGGCCGAACCTGTCTCTCCTGCGGGTGGCTACGGCGACGCGCGTCGTCGAGGCGGTGTGGTCTCCGCTCGGCGCGTTTGCGGTCCTCGCGTTCATCGGGCTGCTGACGTTCGCGATCAAGCTGCTCCTCGACGGGTTCCTGCGGACCGAGCTCGGATTCGCCCTTCGCGCGACCGGAGACAGCGAGTCGATGATTATCGCACAGGGGGTCAACACGAAGACGATGAAGATCCTCGGGCTGGCGCTGTCCAACGGGCTGGTGGCGCTCTCCGGAGCGCTGGTGGCGCAGTACAGCGGTTTCGCCGATGTCGGAATGGGGCTCGGAACCATCGTGACCGGTCTCGCCGCCGTCATCATCGGAGGAACGCTGATCCGCTCGCGGCGGGTCGGATGGATGACGCTCTCGGTGCTTCTCGGCTCGCTCGTCTACCGGATCGCGGTGATCCTTGCGCTGCGATACGGCTACGTCGTCGGCTTCGAAGCGAGCGACCTGAAGATGATCACGTCGCTTCTCGTTGTCCTCGCCCTCGTTGTCCCGTACCTCCGCGAACGAAGGATGAAGAAGGTCAGCTCGTGCTAAGACTCGAAGGCGTATCCAAGACGTTCCAAACCGGAGCGGATCGCGTCCAGGCGATCGTGCGAACCGATCTCGATCTCGATCGCGGCGATATCCTGACGATCATCGGATCGAACGGGGCGGGGAAGAGCACACTCCTCAACCTCATTGCCGGGACCTTCCCGCCGACATCGGGATCGATCTTCCTTGGAGATGTCGAGATCACGGGCGTACCGGCGCATCGCCGCGCGAAGCGGATCGGCCGGATCGTCCAGGATCCACTCGCCGGAACGGCGCCGTCGATGACCGTGGCCGAGAACCTCGCGTTGGCCGCGCGGCGCGGCGGACGCGGCCTTCGCCCAGCCCTTCCCCGCCGCAGACGTCGCCAGTTCCGCGAGCGAATCGAGACGCTGAACGTCGGGCTGGACAGCCGACTGCGCTGTCGCGTCGGGCTCCTCTCCGGCGGAGAGCGTCAGGCACTCGCCGTCCTGATGGCGACGCTCGTGCCCCCGGAGGTCCTTCTGCTCGACGAGCACACCGCCGCCCTCGACCCGAACAACGCAGCGATGATCGTCCGGCTAACGCAAACGTTCGTCGACCAGCTTCGTCTGACGACGCTGATGGTCACGCACAACATGGAGCAGGCCATCGAAGTCGGGAACCGCCTGATCATGATGCACAAGGGAGCGATCATCGAGGAGCTGCACGACGAGCAGAAGGCGGCAGCGACGGTGCCGCAACTCGTCGACCTCTTCTCGCATCACCACGTCGTCGACGATGAACTGCTCCTCAAGCCTTCGCAATCGCTGTCCGAGACTTCAGAGCTTCAGACAGCGATCGCGGACGAGCTCCCGTAGGTCCTTCGTCCTCTTGGGACGAGAGCCCATAAGGCTTCCGCCCTCAGGGACACAACATCGGCTGTAGGTCCCCGCTATTCGTGTTGGGCAGCTATCGCCGTTGATGCAGACGCAGCGGGCTCAGGCTCCGATTGCTCATCCACAGGAGAACGAGCACCGCTCGTTCTCCTCCCTGGACGGGTGATGCATTCAGCATCACCCGTCCAGGATGCCGACCTGCACGTTCCGGAACCGCGCCGGTGCGGCGCCGTGGCCGGTGTGTGCCACCTGCCCCGGCTGACCCTTTCCGCAGTTCGCGGTGCCCCACACGTTCCAGTGATCGGCGTTGCAGACCGCGTCGCATCCTCCCCAGAACTGCGGCGTGATCCCGGTGTACGTCGCGTTCTTCACCATCCGGCCGAGCTTGCCAGCCTTGATCTCGTAGCCGAGTTCCGTGCCGAACTGGAAGTTGAGACGGCGATCGTCGATCGACCAGCTCTTGTTCGTCAGCAGGTAAATGCCGTCGTCGGTATCGGCGATCAGGTCGTCGAGTGTCCACTCTCCCGGCATCAACGAGACGTTGTTCATCCGGATGATCGGCACCCGGTTCCAGCCGTCGGCACGCATCGCGCCGTTGCTCCGCTCCGGCGATTGGGGGCGGAGTGCGCGCAGCTGGCTCGCCGTCTCGCGAGACGTTAGGTACCCGACGAAGACCCCGTCGCGAACGATGTCGGTCTTCTGGCCCGGCACGCCCTCGTCGTCATAACCGTAGGTCCCCAGGCCCGTCGGTGTGACTGCGTCGGAGACGAGGTTGACGACCTCCGATCCATATCGGAACGACCCGAACTTCTCCGGCGTCAGGAAGCTCGTGCCGGCAAACGCCGCCTCGGTTCCGAAGACCCGATCGAGTTCGATCGGATGGCCGCACGACTCGTGTACCTGGAGAGCCAGCTGAGGACCGTCAAGGATCACCGTCTTGACGCCGCTTGGGCACTGGGGCGCCGAGAGGAGGGCGACCGCCTCCTCGGCCGTCTGCCGCGCATGGCTCGGAAGGTCCCATGCCTCGACGAACTCGTATCCCGCAGTGCCCTGGTGGCGCCCGAACGAGTTCGGGTAGCTGCGCTGCTGCATGTCACCCTCTGCGACCGCACGGACGACGATACCGAGTCCCGACTCGATGATCGTCTGCTCGATGAAGCTGCCTTCGGAGCTGGCAAACGTCTTCGACTCCCTCAAGAAGCCCATCATTCCTTCGGCCAGCGCCACCCCGGCGACTGCACGCGCTTCCTTGTCGGCGGCCAGCAAGACGTCGATCTTCGTCTCCAGTGACACGTCGAACGGATCGATCTCTATCGGCGTTCGATATCGAGCCACATGGACCTCGGGTGGGCCGATCTCGACATCGGCCTCCTTGACCCGCGCGCTCGCCCTCGCGATCTTGACCGCCCGTGCCGTCACGCGATCGACCTCTTCGGGCTCCAAGCGGTTGCTGCTGGCGAAACCCCACGCGCCGTCCGCGATGACACGAACGCCGAACCCGAAGTCCGTCTCGAGGGAGAGAGCCTGGACAACGCCGTTCTTCACGCCGATATCCTGGCTCTCGCGCCGGACGATGCGGATGTCCGCGTAGGTCGCGCCGCGATGCCGGGCGGTTCCGAGCGCTCGATCGGTGTACTCACGCATGTTCGTTCCTCCCCCTAGAATTCCGTCGCCCCGGTGAACCGGAAGCCTTCGATCTTCGCCGCAGGTGCGAAGGTGGCGATGCTGCCGAAGCCTGCGCGGACCATCTTCGACGTCCGTCCGAGCGCCACGACGTTGCCGAACGCGTCGAGGATGCTCTGCGTAAAGCGCAGATTCCTGAGCGGCCTCGTGACCTTCCCGTCCTCGATCAGAAAGGTCCCATCGCGCGTCATGCCGGTGATGATCGTCTTCACCGGATGAACCGGATTGGTGTAGTGAAACCGTGTCACCCAGATCCCGCGCTCGGTCGACGCGATCATCTCGTCGATCGCCGCCGTGCCGGGCTCCATGACCAGGTGGATCGGGATCGGGCCGAGTCGACTCGGCGCCGCGAGAGCGTGGCCGGTCGACGTCACGCCCGGCTCGCGTCCCGCGGTGAACGAATCGTAGACGACGTTTCGAGCGACGCCCCGTTCGATCAGGGTCATCGGTTGCCGCGGAACCCCCTCGAAGTCGAATGGCAGCGGCGTCCCCCGCGGATCGAGTCCGTCGTCGCGAATCGTGATCTTCTCGCCGGTGATTCGCTCCCCGAACCGATCGCTCATGAAGCTTCGTCCCTCTTGCACCGACAACGCGCCGAGGCCGAGGTAGCCAAGGAAGAAGACCATGTTGGCGACCGCCGCTTCCTCGAGAATGACCGTGTACTCGCCCGGTTCGATCGCCTCCGGGTTCGCGCTTCGGAGCGCCTTGTCGACGGCAATCCGGCCGACTTCCTCCGCATCGACGCCGGATACGTCCTGCGCGGCGTCAGCGGCGTAGCCGGACCCGGTTTCTCCCATAACGACGCTCATCACGGAGGCCGACGTCCCTCGGTGGTAGGCGCGGGTTCCGAGCGAGTTGGCGACGAACACCTCCGACGCGCCCGTCGAGAAGGCACCGGAGGCCCGGACTCCGTTCGCCTTCGCCTGTCGAACGATCGCAGCGACCCCGTCCGCGCGGTCCTCCGGCGAGCACGCTGCCGTCGACTCGCTGTAGGCCTCCACCGACGGCGCACGCTGCGGCTCCGGCAGGGACCGAAAATCGGGGTTCTCCTGTTGGAAGCCGGCCGCAGTTTCCGCGTTTCGAACGAGGTTGGCCAGCGCGGCCTCGCTCAAGTCGTTGGCCGTCGCGACACCGATTCGCTTTCCGAGGATCGAGCGAACGCGTACCTGCGCCTGCGTCTCCGCGACGTTCTGATGGATCTCGTTTGCCGCGAAGCGCGTCAAGTACTCGTCTTCCGTGGTGATGACCACTTCCGCCTGATCCGCCTCTGCCATGCCGAGAACGGCTTCTGCGATCTCCCTCAACCGTGGTTCGCCTAGCACCTTGCCCCCTTTGTGCCGCGCGGCGGGGCCCGCGGCTGCGCTTCGGTAGACCTTATCGTGATTGCCTACGGCAATCACGTACGAGAAGAGGCTTGGCCACCTGTCGTACGATGCTGAGCCCCACCCCTTTGGACCCTGTACTATGTATGCGACCATGACCACGAAGATCCTGGTTGTCGACGACGAGCCTTGGGTCGTCCAGGCGGTCCGGAGCTACCTCGAGGACGCGCACTTCGAGGTCTTCAGCGCGTATGACGGGGCCGAGGCGTTGATGCAATTCGACCGGCACGCACCCGATCTGATCATCCTCGACTGGATGCTCCCCGAACTCGACGGCATCTCGGTCGCGAAGCGGATCCGCAAGACGTCGAACGTTCCGATCATCATGCTGACGGCGAAGGTCGAGGAAGACGATCGAATCGAAGGGCTCGAAACCGGTGCCGACGACTACGTCGTCAAGCCGTTCTCCGCCCGCGAGCTCGAGGCCCGTGTGCGCGCCGTCCTGCGCCGGTCGGCCGGGAAGACAACGCCGGTCCTGGAAGTGGGGGCGCTCCGGCTCGATCCGACCCAGCGACAGGTGTCCGCCGACGGTGAACCGGTCGAGCTGACAGCGATGGAGTTCGATCTCCTCGCGTTCCTGATGACCCACCCGGGGCGCGTCTTCACCCGGCTGGAACTCCTCGAGGCGGTTCGTGGGGAGACGTACGAATCGTTCGAACGATCAGTCGACTCGCACATCAAGCGGCTTCGACAGAAGATCGAGCCCGATCCCCACGCCCCACGGTTCGTCCTCACCGTCTTCGGCGTGGGATACAAGCTCTCCAAGGAGGCCGGTGGATGACCCGGCTGCTCGGGCGTCTCTCGTTCCAGGCGAAGCTGCTCGTGGCGTTCGTCCTGATCGTCCTCCTGACGTCGATCGTCGGCTACTTGTTCATCAACCAGTCCGTCAATCGCGCCTTCTCGGAGTTCCTCTCCGGCGCCTACACCCCACAGGACCGCGCCGTCCTTCAGCTCGTCAGGGGCTACTACGAGCAGACGGGCGACCTCGACGCCGTGTTACGCTTCCTTCAGCGAGGCCGGCCGGAAATCCCCGTTCTCGTGGTCGACGCGGCGGGCAGCGTGGTCTATGCGCCGGACTCGCGATACATCGGGCGACACCTCTCCAACGCACAGCTCAACGAGGGCGAAGCCTTCGCGCTGGAGAACGGAGAGATCTGGACACTCATCCCGTCCCGGATCATCCTGGGGCAGGACATCCTCGAACGGACCTTCCTCCACTCGACCCGGCGCGCGCTCTGGTTTGCCGGTCTCGCAGCACTCGCCGTGGCGATTCTCTTGTCCCTCTTCCTGCTGAGGCAGCTCACGCGGCCGCTCCATCGGCTCGACGCCGCAACCCGAAGGATCGCCCGCGGCGAGTTCGGCGAACCGGTCGGCATCCACACGGCGGATGAGATCGGCCGCCTTGCGCGCTCGTTCGACGAGATGTCCGCGAGTCTCGCGGAGGCCGAACGCACGAAAAGACGGATGATCGCCGACGTCTCCCACGAGCTGCGCACGCCGCTCGCCGCCGTTCGAAGCGCACTCGAGGGGCTGCGCGACGGCTTGATCGAGCCGACCCCTGACACCCTCGCCGCGCTGCACGACAAGATCCTGTTGACGACACGTCTCGTTCGCGATCTCCATCAGCTGAGTCTCGCCGACGCAGGACGACTCTCGATCCACCCCTACCCCTGTCATGTCGGCGAGCTCGTCGAGAGCATCGTCGAGACGATCGGCGTGCAGCTCGAGGACTCGAACGTCCGGCTCGATCGTAAGATCCCCATCGGTCTCCCGCCGATCGTCGTCGATCGCCAGCGGATCGAGCAGGTCTTGCTGAACCTCCTCGCCAACGCGATCCGGCACACACCGGAGAGCGGGATGATCTCGATCGCCGCGACCTCGCGGGACGAGGGCGTCCTCGTCTCGGTCTGCGACAGCGGACCCGGCCTCACGGAGGATGATCTCAGGCACGTCTTCGACCGCTTCTACCGGGCCGATGACGCGCGGACGAGCGACGGCGGCGCCGGGCTCGGCCTGTCGATCGCCAAGGCGTTGGTCGACGCGCACGGCGGGCGCATCTGGGCGGAGAACGCAACGGCCGGCGGCGCCTGCTTCCACATCCTCCTGCCGACGGCATAGCCCGGCCCTCCACGAGGATGCGCCTCGAAAGCTGCGGCGGGCGCATCTGGGCGGAGAACGCAACGGCCGGCGGCGCCTGCTTCCACATCCTCCTGCCGACGGCGTAGCGTAATGGCCACCGAAAGGCTACGCCGCCGCCTCTTGAGGCGGCGGCGCGCACATGCGGTGACCAAGAGGGCGATCGGCTATCCGATCGCCTCGAGCTTCAACTGCAACACCTCGAGCAGCTGCTCGATCCAACCGGCCTTCGGCTGCATCCCGCTGCGAAGACCCCCGGCGTGTATGAGCGTCCTCCCGGCCTGGCCCTGGGGACCATCGCTCGAGTGGCCTCGCCCGCCGAGCATCCGTCCGCCCATCCCACCACGCTGCATGCCACCCCGGAGCGCTGCATCCGGCATCGCTTCAGCGACTCGCTCCTGAAGCTGCTCGAGAACTTGCGGTTGATCCTCCAGCCTCTCCTCGATCCGTTCGAGGAATCGTCCGCGAAGCCCGGTCGCATCCTCGGTTTCCCGCCCCAGAGCGGAGCCGCCGAACCGCCCGCCCTGGCCGGCTCCAGGTGCTCCACCGAGGAAGCCCGGGAAGACCCCGTCGAGCAGCTCGCCCTGTTTCGCCGTCAGGATCTCCTTGATCCGGTCGATCGCAGCCTCGGCCTGTTCGCGGGCCAGCTCGATCTGCTCCTGCGTCTCGGCTCGGAACGTTTCCAGAATCTCGTCGAGTTCCTCGGCAGTACCGTTGAACGCGATCATGTCCTGTTCGAACTCCGCCCGACGCAGCTCGAGCGCTTCGCGTTCGGCCAGAATGCCTTCGAGGACCTCGCTGATCTCCGCCATCTGCTCCGGGGTCAGTTCCATCCGGTTGACGAGGACGACCATCCCGACGTTGACCGAGTCGTCGTCCGCCCCTCCCGATCCGAACAGGACCTGCGTGCTGGCGGGGATCGCCGCGATGCCCGCAAGAAGCAGCACGAGGGTCGCGATGCGTACACGTTTGCCTTTCATCTTCATTCCTCCTTTGGACTCGTGGAGCTCATGCGCCAAGACGGTACGGCCGACCGGTGAACGGCGCGGTCCGAAGCTGTGGCGGGAGTGTGAAGGCGCCACGGCCTTGATTCGGCCATCGACCCTGTGAGACACTCGGATGAATCCGAATGGGAGGGGAGCGCATGAGACGACTCGGGTGCTGGATCTTCTTCTTGCTCGTTGCCTGCACATGGGCTGCGTCGGCGGCACGGATCGTCTGTACGACGACGATCGTCGGAGACGTCGTCGGGCGCGTCGCGGGCGGAAGCCACGAATTGACGGTCCTTCTCCCCGTCGATGCCGACCCGCACGCCTTCGAGCCGACGCCGCAGGACCTCGTCGCGATCGCCCGTGCCGACATCGTCTTCCTCAGTGGTGCCGGGCTCGAAACCGGACTCGAACCGTTTCTCGAGAACACGACAACTCCCATGATTCGGCTGTCCGACGGGCTCGACCTGTTACATCCGGAGGATCCGGACGAAGAGGAGGGTCACCACGATCAGGAAGAGGACGATCATCACCATGCGGGAGTCGATCCACATGTCTGGTTCGACCCCACGTACGTGATGTCGTGGGTCGACCGGATTGCCGAAACGCTCGTCGACCTCGACCCCAACGACGAAGCGGGTCTCCGCGCCCGTGCCGCCGCCTATCGATCGGAGCTCGAAGCCCTCGACGCGTGGATCGAAGAGGAGACGAACCGGCTCCCCGAGGAGCGGCGGCTCCTCGTGACCGACCACGACGTCTTCGGGTACCTCGCCCGCCGGTACGACTTCCGGCTCGTCGGAACGGTCCTTCCCGGGTTGAGCTCGATCGCCGAGCCGTCCGCGCGTGAGGTTGCGGCGCTCGAAGAAGCGATCGTCGCGCTCGGCGTTCCCGCCGTCTTCGTCGGGACGACGGTCAACCGCACGCTCGCCGACCGGATTGCATCCGACACCGGCACGCGAGTGATTGCACTGTACACCGGATCTCTCTCCGCGGAGGACGGTCCGGCGGCGACCTACCTCGATCTGCTGCGTTTCGATGTACAGACGATCGTCGATGCGCTTTCGGAGGCGGCGACGTGACGGCCGCTCGATCCGGATCGATCCTGCCGCGTCGGGTCGGCGCGGTGCACGTCGCCGATGCGCCCGCGGTCGCGGTCGAGCGGCTCTCTGCGACGCTCAGCGGCCGGCCCGCGTTGCTCGACATCACGTTCGAACTCGAAGAAGGCCGCCAGCTCGCCACCGTCGGCCCGAACGGCGCCGGGAAGACGACTCTGCTTCGCACCCTCGCCGGCCTCCTGCCGCCATCGGAGGGGGAGGTGCGCATCCACGGCCACGGGCCGTGCGGACATGTATGCATCGCGTACGTCCCGCAGCGAAGCGGGATCGATTGGCGGTTTCCTGTCACCGTCGCCGACGTCGTGATGATGGGACGGGTCCAGCGGATCGGTCCGATCCGGCGGCCGAGTGCACGGGACCGTCGCGCCGTGAGCGAGGCGCTCGCCGCGGTCGACCTCGCCAATTTGGCACGACGGCAGATCGAGGAGCTCTCCGGCGGGCAGCAGCAGCGGATGTTCATCGCCCGGGCGCTCGCCCAGGAGGCCGACTTGATTCTGCTCGACGAGCCGCTCGCCGGACTCGATATCCACTCTCGTGCCGAGGTCCTCGATCTGATCGCAGCGCTCCGGGGGCGTGGCGTAACGGTGATCGTCGCGCTCCACGACCTCGGCGTCGCCGCGGCGTCGTTCGACGAAGTCCTGCTGCTCAAGCAGCGAATGGTCGGATACGGCCGCGCGAGCGATGTGTTCACCGAGGCGCACCTGCGCGAAGCCTACGGCAGCTGCCTCCACATGGCCGAGGACGCGTCGGGAGCGTTCGTCATCCATGACACCGCCTGCTCGGGGGGCGACGATGTCGTTCATTGACTGGATCGTCGAGCCGCTTCGCTACCCGTTCATGGTCCGGGGGCTAATTGCCGCGGCGTCGGTCGGCGGGTTGTGCGCGCTCGTCGGGGCGTTCGTCGTGCTTCGCGGAATGGCGTTCATGGGGGACGCGATTGCCCACTCGGTCCTTCCCGGACTCGCCGCCGGCGTTCTCACCGCTGGACGTGGAGACCGACGCACTCTCTTCTGGTGGGCGCTCGGAACGGCCGTCGTCGTCGCCCTCGGCATCGGCTGGGTCAGCGAACGGGGTCGCGTCCGCGAGGACACGGCGATCGGGATCGTCTTCGCCGGGATGTTCGCCCTCGGGATCGCCCTGATCTCGACCGTTCGCGGCTTCGCCGTCGACCTCGTCCATTTCCTGTTCGGCAACGTCCTCGGCGTATCGAACGGAGACTTGATCCTGATCGGCGCGTTCGGTGGGGCCGTCGTGCTCGCCGTCCTCCTGCTCTACAAGGAGCTGGTCGTCGTCTCGTTCGACCCGACGCTGGCGCGGACGCTTCGTCTCCCGGACTCGGCGTACCGGTACCTGCTGTTCGTGCTGATCGCCGTGACCGTCGTCGTCTCGTTGCAGACGGTCGGAGTCGGTCTGATGCTCGCGATGTTGGTCGTTCCGGCATCGACCGCGTACCTCCTCGCGAGACGTCTTCCGGCGATGATCGCAATCGGCGTGTTGCTCGGGGTTCTTTCCGGCGTCATCGGGCTCTACCTGTCGTTCTACGTGTCGGTCGCCTCCGGCGCAGCGATCGTTCTCGTCGCCATCGCGTTCTTCTTCGGCGCTCTGCTCCTGTCGCCGCGCCGCGGTGTGCTGCGCCGTTTCCGGCGCGGGTAGCCGCCGCCTGTACCCATCGAAACCGCACCGTTCGTTCACCGGTCTTCCACCGCTTCGTCGTTCCTTGGCAGCAAGCGGGGCCGACTCATCCGCGCCCGATGGGGTCGCGATGGGCCCCCGAAAGGGGAGACCGATGGGAAAAAAGACGCTTCGTACAACCGTGTCGATCGCTGCGATCGTGACGCTGGGCCTGTCGCTGTTCTTCGTCGTCGATCGCCTGTCCGCCCGTCCGGGGATGGCCCAGGAGCCCGAAGGGGGAGCCGAAGCCCCGGAGATCGTGTTGCCGCCGTGGGCCGCCATCGAACTGACCGATGCGGTCACAGGAGAGACATTCGAGATCCGTGACTACGCCGGCAAGCCGATTCTCGTAGAGAGCTTCGCCGTGTGGTGTTCGACCTGCCTGCGCCAACAGAAGGAGATGGCCAAACTGCTCGAGAGCCACGGGGAGGCCATCATTCACATCTCTCTCGACACCGACCCGAACGAGGACCTGATTGCCGTTCGACAGCATGCCGAAAGGCACGGTTTCGCCTGGCGGTTCGCCGTCGCGCCGTTCGAGATGACCCAGGCGCTGATCGACGAGTTCGGATTGACCGTCGTCAATGCGCCGCGTGCGCCGGTCGTCCTGATCGCGGAAGACGGAACCGTCCGACTGCTGCGCAGCGGACTCAAGTCGGCCGAGACGCTGCTCGAGGAGATCGACCTCGAATCGTCTTCGGAAGGGGAGTCCGGCGGATGACCCTTCTGGCGGATCTCGCCGAGTCGTTCGTCCTCGGCGTCCTCACACCGCTCGGTGCGGTCTGCGTTCTGCCGTTGTACCCGGGATTCCTCGCGTACTTGGCAAACCGTCTCGCCGGGCAGACGTCGCGTCGCGGCACGATCCTCCGATTCGCGTTGCTCGTGACCGGAGGCGTCGTCGCGTTCATGTTCCTGCTTGGCCTCCTGTTCACGACGATCCTTCAAGTTTCGCTGACCCGCGTCATCGGTGTCGTCTCACCGATCGCGTTCGGCATTCTGCTGGTTCTGAGCCTCCTGCTTCTGTTCGACCTCGACGTCGGCCGCTTCCTGCCGAAGGCGAAGGTGCCGAAGGCAAGGAGTGCATGGGGATCGGCTCTGCTGTACGGCTTCTTCTTCGGGGCGATCGTCGTCCCGTGCAATCCGCTTTTCATCGCGATCTTCTTCACCCGTTCGGTCCCCGTCCTCGGCTTCGGGGCGAACCTCTTACGCTTCCTCGCGTTCGGCCTCGGGATCGCCGCACCGTTGCTGGCTCTCGCCGTCCTCTCGACGGCCGCGTCCGGCGCCGTCATCCGCTTGCTCACCCGATACAAGACGCCGATCAACCGGGTCGCCGGGGCTCTCATGCTGGGCATCTCGACCTACTACCTGTTCTTCGTCTTCCGGGTCCTCGATCCGCTATTCGGATAGGCACAACAACAGTTGAATCCGGCTGGGCAGCGGGCTACCGTCTCCGACCATGAACGTCGAAGTTCGTCCGCTGACCGCCGAGGACCGATCGCGGGTCCTCGAGATCTCATCCCTTATCTGGGACGGCGACGACTGGGTTCCTGATGCGCTCGACTCGTGGTTCGGCTCCGAGGAGGGTCAAGCGGTTGCCGCCGTCCTCGATGGAAGACTGATCGGCTTCGCCCGCCGGGCATGGATCCTCCCGGGTCACGCCTGGTTCGAGGCACTTCGGTCCGATCCCGCCGCTCGCGGATGCGGCGCCGGGCGGGCGATCACCGAGCACCTGATCGACGGCGCCCGTCGGGACGGCGCCGAGGCCATCCACCTGTCGACGTACATCGACAACGAAGCCTCGATCCACATCATCGAGTCGTACGGCTTTCGACGGGTTGCGTCGTTCGCCTACGTCGAGAAGGACGTCCCCGAGGACGCGGCCACCGCCCCGAGCGATCCGGAGATCGTCGGTATCCCGGAAAGCGATGTGATCGAGTTCGTCGATCGATCCATGTTCCTTGAGCTGGCGAAGCGGCGGTTCCCGCGTGGGTGGAAGTTCATCCCGTTCGACGTCGATCCGCGGGAGTCGACGGCGCGACTCGGGACCCGGATCGGCATCCGCGCCGGGGGCAAGCTCGTTGCCCTTCTCTGTCTACGCGAACCGGCCGGCCGGAGCGGACCGACTGTCCTCAACTTCGCCGACGGATCACCGGAACACCTTCAACGATTGCTGGTCGAGACACACCGACGGTTTGCCGGCCGCCGGATCGCGGCAATGGTCCCCGTCGATGGGGAACGCGAAGCCGCGCTGTTTCCGATCCTGAGGGAGTTCGAGTACACCTCGTGGGACGACTACGCCGCCACCGTCTTCGTCTACCAACTGGATCTCGACTAGTGCCCTGCAACTCTGGATCACTCCCGGCGTAGGATGCGCGGACGTCTTCCCGATAAGATGGGACACGAGCAGTGAAGGAGGACATCGGCCGATGGACCGTACCGACCTGCCGGACCTCTCCGACCGAGAGCGCAATCGCTACGCGCGACATCTCGTCCTCCCGCAACTCGGCGAGGAGGGGCAGCGCAGGCTGAAGGCCGCCCGTGTGCTGATCGTCGGCGTCGGCGGTCTCGGCAGCGCCGTCGCCCTCTACCTGGCTGGCGCGGGAGTCGGACACATCGGCATCGTCGACGACGACTCCGTTTCGTTCTCCAACCTCCAGCGTCAGATTCTCCACGGCGAAGCGATGCGCGATCGCCCGAAGGTCGAGAGCGCCGCAGCGCGGTTGGCCGATCTGAACGCCGATGTCCGTGTGGAGATGTTCGCCGAGCGGTTCGAGGCAGCGACCGGCCGGCGGATCGCCGCAGAGTTCGACCTGATCGTTGACGGTACCGACAACTTTAAGACGCGGTACGCGATCAACGACGTCTGCCTTGAGCGCGGTATTCCGTACGTCTATGGTGCGATCTTCCGGCTCGAAGGGCAGCTATCCTTGCTGTGTACCGAGGAGGGGCCGTGCTATCGTTGCCTCTTCCCGGAACCGCCGGCGCCGGAGAGTACCCTGACCGGCGCGGAGGCCGGCATTCTCGGCGCAGTGCCAGGGACGATCGGAACGCTCCAGGCGACCGAAGCGATCAAGTGGATCGCCGGCATCGGTACGCCGCTCGCCGGACGCCTGCTCGTCTACGACGCAGCAGGGATGCGGTTCGAAGAGGTCGCCGTTGCGGCCGATCCGGGCTGCCCCACGTGCGGAACTCCCTAGCACGGAAAGGATTCCGATGAAGCTGCTCCTCCTCGGCGGAACGGTCTACCTTGGACGCGCGATCGTCGAATGCGCGCTCGCCCGCGGTCATGATGTCACCCTGTTCCATCGCGGTCAGTCGAATCCCGATCTCTTCCCGGAGACGGAACACATCCTCGGCAACCGTGAGCGCAACCTCGAACGCCTCGCCGGACGGACATTCGACGCTTGTGTCGACACCTGCGGCTACGTTCCGCGGATCGTCGGTGCATCGGTCCGCGCGCTCGTCGACGCCGTCGACCGGTACGCGTTCGTCTCGACGCTGTCCGTCTACGGCGAACCGTCCGCCGAAGGTACGGACGAGAGCGGAGCCCTTGCGACGATCGGCGATCCGAGGGTCGAGGAGATCAATGGGGAGACGTACGGCCCGCTGAAGGCGCTGTGCGAGGCGTCAGTTCGCGAGGCATTCGAGGACCGGGCGCTGATCGTACGACCGGGGCTGATCGTCGGCCCGCACGACCCGACCGACCGGTTCACGTACTGGCCGTGCCGGACCGACCGCGGCGGTGAGATCCTCGCGCCGGGACGGCCGGAACGCGGCATTCAGCTGATCGACGTCCGGGATCTCGCGGCATGGATCGTCGATCTGCTCGAGGCGCGGGAGTCGGGGGCGTACAACGCCGTCTCGCCGCCCGAGTTGCTGACCATGGATCGGATGCTGCAGGCCTGCCTCGGCGTGGCCGAGACAGGCGGGACGCTCACGTGGGTCGACGACGCTTTCCTCGTTGGGCACGAGGTCGGCGCCTGGATGGAGCTTCCGCTCTGGATTCCGGAAGCCGATCCGATCGCCCGCGGCTTCTTCGACTTCGTTCCGGATCGAGCCGTGTCGAGCGGCCTAAGCTTTCGCCCGATCGAGGAGACGGTTCGGGCGACGCTCGAATGGGCACGAACCCGCCCCGATGACCATGAATGGCGGGGCGGCCTAACCCCGAAACGGGAGGCCGATCTGCTCAGCGCTTGGCACGACGACGGGTAGCCCTGTCGGCACAGCCGAGCCCTCATTCAGGGACATTGCCTGTATACTACGCAAAGCGAATATCTGAGAGCCTCTGTCGGGGAGGTGCAGATGACACAGTACCGCAAGTTCCGTGACGAGCGCCCGCCATGGCCGAAGCTCCGTCGATTCCGGCCGATCACGCGGCTTCCCGGCAAGCGCGGTGCCTGGACGGCGCTCATCCTGGTCATTCTCGGCTATTTCGCGCCGCTTCTCGTCCAGGTGGCGGGAGGCTCCGACTTCACGGGGATCCTCATCGGAGCGGCGCTCTGCATCGGGGGCATCGTCAAAGGCTGGCGGTCGAGGGATTCCCACGGCCGCGGTGTCGCGTGGGTCGCAATCATCACAGGGGTCACCTTCGGGTTCGCCTATCTGATTCTCATGAAGGGTGCATCCTGGTAGATCGCAAGGATGGTGACGGATCGGGCATCCGCGAACGGCTCGTTCAGGCGACGCTATTGAACGACCTCCATGTCCCGAGGCACAGGTCCGTACCCCGACGATGAGCCGGAGGTCGATCTCGCCATAGAGGTACTTGGTTATCCACATCGAGACGGGAGCTGCGAGCAGCACAGCAAGGACGATCGGCATGTAGACGCGCCAGCTGCCATTCGACCATCCGATTCCATCGTTCATCACGAGACACAGGGTCGGATCGGCAAGACAGATGAACTCTTCCGCCCGT
>Ga0272442_10005473_pt1 | contig 16957 bp, 10 predicted proteins | sample SSMForm2O_FD_200262 | JGI IMG/M metagenome (GOLD analysis project Ga0272442, IMG submission 200262) | Marine sediment archaeal communities from Little Sippewissett salt marsh, Falmouth, MA, United States - SSM-Form-2O | ecosystem: Environmental > Aquatic > Marine > Wetlands > Sediment ... | reverse complement strand
GAAGAACGGTCCGGTATGGTCGATTTAGCGTCATAGGTGAACACGTTCCCGGGGTGCCCACCACAATATGTTGTGGATCTGGGCGCCTTGGATCACAAGTGGGATCGGGGGTTCGAGGGGGCTGAAGGTGGGGGGGCTAGGGCCGGGGCGTCGGGCCTTTGGGGGCGGGGGGGGGCTCGGGCTGGGTGGTGAGGCCGACGAACCAGACCCAGATGCGGGCGGATTCCTGGGGCGGGTAGAAGTGGCCGTGGAGGGGTATCTCGTGGTAGAGGACTTTGAAGCCGGCCCGCTCGAGTCGGTCGCGGGAGGCTCGGGCACGGATGATGGGCACGTGGTTGTCGGCCGCACCGTGGCCGATGTAGACGCCGAGGCCGCGTGCTCGCTTGAGGATGGCGTCGGCCTCGGGGGTGGGGCCGGCGATGAGGGCGCCGCTCACGGGCGCGATGGCGCGGAACAGGAGGGGGTTGCGCAGTCCGAACGTGTAGGTGTAGGTGGCGCCCTGTGAGAAGCCGGTGAGGAGGATGCGGGCGGGGTCGATGCTGTAGATGCTGGTGAGGTGCTTGATGGTGGCGATGAGGTCGGCCTCGTCGGCGAACTTCCAGAGGCGGCGTTTGGTGTCCTTGCACTCGGGTCCTGCGACGATGAATCCGGCGGTGCGGTCGGCGAGTTGGCCCCAGAGTTCGACGAATCGTCGGCCGTGGAGGCCGGCGGGGTGGAGGACGACGACGAGGGGGTACTGCTTGGCGGGGTCGAAGACCTTGGGCACGTAGACCCAGCAGTCGCGCTTGGGCTTGCCGACGGCCTGGATGCGCTGGAGGCCGGTGCGGCGCTGGATGTCCGTTTCGGCTGCGTGGGCGAGTGTGGGTGCCATTGCGAGGATGGCCGCCGGGAGAAGGAGGCGTAGGCGTGTGCTGGGGTGGGTCGAAGGGGGGTGCATTGGGGTCTCTGCGAGCGAGGCATGGCGGCGGCGGGTGGTCAGGGCAGGGGCGGGGCCTCTTCGGCCGCCAGGTCGGCGAGGAGGCGAGCGATGCCCTGGCGCACGTGGGTCTCGACGTCGGGTCGGAAGGGGAGGGCGCCGAACAGGCGGGGCGCCATGTCCACTTCGTAGCCGCCTTCGTCGAAGGCCGCTGCGACTGGGAGGTAGCCGATGTTGCCGTTCGCGTTGCTGATGGCGATGGTGTGTGGGAAGGGTGACATTTCCTTGAGGATTTTCTCGTATTCGGCGAAGACCTCAGCGGAGAAGGCGACGATAGCGGTCTCGCCGATGCGGATGCCCTGGAGTTCGAGGGTGGCTGTGGTGGGCGGGTCGGGGAGCGAGGCGAGTTCGACGAGGTGGCTGGCCCACTCGACCATGAGGCGGCGCTGGTTGATTTCGGTGCGGTCTTCGCCGTGTCCGAGGATGCCGGAGAGGCGCTGGCGCTCGCGGAAGAGGATTCGCTCGGCTTCGTCGACCGACGGTGTGGATTGGAGCGGGAGGTCGACGTGGCACGTGCGGACGCGGAGCGTCGCGTCGGTGGTGTAGTCGATCTCCTTCATCTTCTCGAGCACGGCTCGTCCGAGGGCGGTGCCGAAGATCTCCACCTCGTCGAAGGTCCGGTGTTCGAAGTTGGCATTCACGTCGCCCGCGAGGCCGAGGGCGAAGAGGGCCACCGCGGTGTCGCCGTAGTTCTCCTCGATGACTCGTTCGGCGTGGCCGGCGTAGTCGCCCGAGATTTCAAGGTTGTCCGGCCCGAGGATCACGGGGTGTGCGCCGTATGTGAAGAGGACGGCGATGGGGCCGGCATGCTCGTCGGCGATGGCGAGGATGCGGGCGAAGGGAGAGCAGTAGCCCTTGGGGTTCCTGCCGATGACGATGCGGTTCTCGGGCGTGCGCTCGCGTCGGTTGATGCCGAGGTAGACTTTGCCGCTGCCTGTGGCGATGCGGACGGGCCGCGGGGATTCGAGAGCGGCGCGGGCCGCGGCGGCCAGGTGGTTCTGGAGGGACTCGAGGTAGGACAGGTCGGGGGTGCCGAGTCTGCGGGGTGCGACGAGGGGTCCGGAGTGTGTGTGGGAGAGGGCGATGAGGGTGTGGGAGGCGGGGATGCCCGTCTCGCTCTCGATGCGCCTGCCGACCGAGTGGGCCAGCGAGGTGTCGATGGCCGCGAGGTCGGCGGTGACGATGGCCACCCGCTCGGCGCCATCGTCGAGGACGAGCGCGCGGGCGAAGAGGGGGTCGTGGATGCCCTTGGAGGACTCGGCGCGGGCCAGGTAGCCGCCCATGGGAAGGCCCTCGGGCGGCGTGATCTCGATTCGGCCCGTTCCGGCTCTCATCGGGTCTTCCCCTGGACCATGCGCTGCCATGTGGCAAGAGAACCCTCGTTCGCGATCCGCTCGGATGGTAGCATGTCGCGCCTCGTTTTGCAAGCGATAGGGGGAATGCGAAGGGCGTTGAACACCTCGTGTGGATCGGCTATCATCGGGATAGGGACGGTGAAACCAGATGTGACCGGGTGAAGCAGGGCCGACCGCGCCTGTGCGAACCCCTGAAAGGAGTGGGGCTTGTGAGCAGACGAAGAATGGTGGGACGTGGGGTGGCGGTGTGGGCGCTGGCGGCGGGTGTGTGCCTGGCTGGCGCGGGCCATGAGTGGCCGCAGTGGCGCGGGCCGAAGCGCGACGGCCTGTCGGCCGAGACAGGCCTGCTCAAGCAGTGGCCGAAGGGCGGCCCGGAGAAGCTCTGGACGGCGACGGGCATCGGGCATGGCTTCTCCTCGATGTCGATCGCCGGCGGCCTGGTCTACACGGGAGGGAACGTGGGCAAGGAGACGATGGTGACGGCGCTCACGCTGGACGGGAAGATCGCGTGGCAGACGCCGAACGGCGGCGCCTACACGCGAAGTATCCCGGGCTCGCGCAGCACGCCGACCGTCGACGGCGCCCGGGTCTATCACAAGAGCCCGGAGGGGCGCGTGGCCTGTCTGGACGCGCAGTCGGGGAAGGAGCTCTGGGCGGTCGACCTGATGAAGGCGTTCGGCGGGCGGAACATCACGTGGGCGCAAGCGGAGTCGCCCCTGATCGATGGCAATCGCGTGATCTGCTCGCCCGGCGGCGCTCAGGCGGCCGTGGTGGCGCTCGACAAGGCGACGGGCAAGAAGGTGTGGGTGTGCAAGGGCACAGGCGACAAGCCGGGGTATGCCTCGCCGATCCTCGTCGAGCAGGACGGGCTGCGCCTCATCGTTACCATGACGGCCAAGGCAGCCATTGGGTTGAACGCGGACACCGGTGAGCTGCTTTGGGACTTCGCCCACAAGACGTCGTACGACTGCAACATCCCGACGCCGATCTACCACGATGGCCACATCTTCATCGACAGCGGCTACGGCAGCGGCGGCGCGCTCCTCGAGCTCACCGTGGCGGGTAAGAAGGCGTCGGTGAAGGAAGTGTGGCGCACGAAGGCGCTGGACAACCACCACGGCGGCATCGTGCTGCTGGACGGCTACCTCTACGGATCGACGCACAAGGGCCAATGGGTGTGCCTGGAGTTCAAGACGGGCAAAGTGATGTACACGGAGCGCGGGGTGGGGAAGGGCTCGATCACCTACGCCGACGGCATGTTCTACACGTACAGCGAGGGCGGGGCGGCGGGGCTGGTGAAGGCCGGCCCGAGCGCCCACGAGGTGGTGAGCACGTTCCGTGTGCCCAAAGGGGGGCGCGGCCCCTATTGGGCGCACCCGGTGGTGTGCAACGGCCGGCTCTACTTGCGGCACGACGACGCGCTGCACTGCTACGACATCAAGGCACCGTGACGGGCCGCGCCGTGCAGGCGCGGCATCCGGCAGTTGAGGAGCACCAGCGTGACTTGCAGCGTGGGACGAGGCCGGGGGCCGAGGCTGTGCGCGGGCCTGGTGTTGGGCGCGGCTCTGGCGGCGGGCCTCGTCGGGCTGCGGCCGGTGCACGGTGGGGAGTCGAAGCTCGACGAGGCGCTCCGCGGCGTGGAGATCCCGCCCGGGTGGTTCGCCGACGCGCCGATCACCTACGACACGAAGAAGCCCTGGAAGGACGCCCGAATCCACATCCGCCAGCTCCTGAGCAAGGGGAAGAACCGCGATGCCATCCGCCTGACGTACGACTACCTGATCGAGCGCAAGGTGCAGGAGAACACGCACGAGTATGGCATGTACCTCTTTCTCGGCGGCGAGTATGCGTGGGCGACGCGGGTCTACATGGAGCGGCTTCGCGACCGGCCGAAGGGGCATATCTTCGACTACAAGGCCCTGGCATCGCTCTACACGCGCTTGGGGGCTCACGCCAAGGCCATCGCCGTGCTCGAGACCGCCCTGGAGCGGCTGCCCGACCCGCCGTGGGCGATCAATGCTCAGGCGAACGTGCACGACAAGATGGGCGACGTGTACGCGGACATGGGCGAGGTGGAGAAGGCCAGGGAGCACTACGCCGAGGCCATCCGTGTGCTCCCCACGTCGAAGCAACCCTACGGGCGCCACTTGCTCCACCGCCAGGTGGCGAAGACGCAGGCGAAGCTCGACCTGCTGAACCGCAAGGCTCTCGACATCCGCGCGATCCGCGACGGCGTGTACCGCGGCCAGAGCCTGGGGTACGGCAAGCCGGTGCACGCGACGGTGACGGTGAAGGGGGGCCGGATCACCGACGTGCAGATCCAGCATCAGGAGAAGATCGAGCAGGGCGCCACGCGCATCATCCCGGAGCAGATCATCGAGCGCCAGGGCCTCGAAGTGGATGCCATCACGGGAGCAACGGTCACCGTCCAGGCCATTGTGGAGGCCACGTATCGGGCGTTGCAGAAGGGCGGCCTGAAGTAGCGTGGAAGAGCAGAGCGAAGCCACACCACCCGCGCGCAGGCACCGGTCGAGGCGCCTGCCCCTCCGTCGCCTGTGCCAGGCGGCTGCGCTCGGGCTCTTTCTGCTCCTGCTCTTCCACGTGGCCTGGCCGTATGCCACGCCGTTCAGGACCGACTTGTTCGCGAGCAAGGAGCGGGTGCCGGCCGAGCTGTTTCTGTGGCTCGACCCGCTCGTGGTCCTCACGGGGGCGGTGGGGCACGCGCTGCGGCTGGGCTTCCTGTGGCTCGGCGGCCTGCTGGCGCTCTCGCTGTTCATCCCGCGCGTCTTCTGTAGCCACGTGTGTCCGCTGGGGACGCTGCTCGACCTGTTCGGCTGGGCGATCGGCTCGCGGTTGCGAAGGCTCCACGTGACGCGGCGCGGCGCGTGGGTCCACACGCGCTACTACGTGCTGGCCGCGGTGGTGGTGGCGGCCTTTGGGGGCGTGGCTCTGGCGGGCTATGTGGCCGCGATTCCGCTGGTGGTTCGTGGGCTCACGTTCGTGCTCGGCCCGCTCCAGGTGACGCTGCTGAAGCACTCGGGGCTGGTGCCGCCGGTGGGGCCGGGCACCTGGGCGTCGGTGGCAGGATTTGCGGCGGTGGTGGGGCTGGGTCTGCTCGGCAGGCGCTTCTGGTGCCGCTATGTGTGCCCGAGCGGAGCGCTGTTTTCGCTGTGGAGCCTGCTGCGGGTGCGCGAGCGGCGTGTGACGGAGGCCTGTGTGCACTGCGGGAAGTGCGTGGCGGCGTGTTCGTTCGATGCCATCCGCGAGGACTTCTCGACGCGCCCGCTCGACTGCGCCTTCTGCCCCGACTGTGCGGCGGCGTGTCCCGTGGACGCGATTGCGTTCGGGTGGCGGCGACGAGGGGCTCGTGCACCGGAGCGGGAGGACGGGCCGGCTATCTCGCGTCGTGCCTTCGCCGGTGCGTCGGCGGCGGGGGCCGTGGCTGCCGTGGGCCTTGCGGCGCTGGGGGCGCCGAGGCACAAGCTGCTCCGCCCGCCGGGGAGCGTGGCCGAGGAGCGCTTCCTCGAGCTCTGCGTGCGGTGCGGGCTGTGCATGAAGGCGTGTCCAGGCCCCGTGCTGCATCCCGCAGGGCTGGGGGCAGGGCTGGACGCGCTGTGGACGCCCGTGGCCGTGCCCTCGTGGGCGGGCTGCCACCAGGAGTGCAACTTCTGCGGGCAGGTGTGCCCGACGGGTGCGATCCGCCCGCTGGCGGTCGAGGCGAAGCGCCGCACGCACATGGGGCTGGCAAAGGTGAATCCGCAGACGTGTCTGCCCCATCGCGGCGAGCGCGACTGCCAGTTGTGCTACGACGAGTGCGAGGCGGCTGGCTACGGCGCCATCACGATGGTGCGCAAGCGGCTCCACGAGGGCGACGGCCTCGATGCCTACGCTGCGGGACTGGACCCGGAGGAGGCGCTCAGCATCCTCGTGCCGGAGGTGGACGCGGAGAAGTGCGTGGGCTGTGGGCTGTGCGAGTATCGCTGCCAGAGCTTCTGGGTGAAACAGAAGCATGTTCTGGACAGAAGCGCTATCATAGTTGTGGCGGAGAATGAGCACCGTCCTGGCTGATTGGGGGCCCGTGGTGGGATACCTGCGACGCAGAACGTGGCACAGGGCCGGGGTGCTGGCTCTGATGGTGGCGGTGTGTGGGTTGGGCGCCGCGGGCCGCTCGCTCGACGACGGCTTCGAGCGGGCCGCGCTGGCTGGTGGGCCGGTGGCCTGGCACGTGAGTCGCGCGTGGCTTGTGGCGAAGGGCCAACTGGTGACGCGCTACGCGGGCCGCGAGCGCTGGCCGCACGCTCGGGCGTGGATGGTGGCTCCGAGGGCGATGCCGGTGGGCGGGGTGGCGAGCCTGCACATCGTGCACAGGGGCGTGGTGCGGCGGGCGGGCTACGTGGCGCTGCTGGCCAAGGACGTGCGCTCGGGCGCCTACGTGGAGCTCATCTCGAACTGCAACAACACGGCCGTGGAGTTTCGCACGAGCGAGACGGAGCCCGAGATGCGCCCGCTGGCGAACCTGCGGCGCTGGGTGGCGGGCCAGACGGCCGTCTACGGGATCCGCTGGCAGGGCTACGACGAGGGGGCCGGCGGGGGCCGGGTGGAGCTGCTCTACGCCAGTCGCGTGGGGGCGGAGCCGTCGGTCGTGGCGCAGGTGGCTGTCAAGGACCTCCGCGCCCCCGACCACTTCGAGATTGTGGTGAACGCCGAGGACCAGGCGGGAACCGCGCCCACCGTGGCGTTCGACAACTTCCACCTCGACCTGACGGAAGGTCCCGACGCGCCCGGGGACTTCGCCGCCGCGGCGCAGGACCGGGGGCACATCCGGCTGTCGTGGACGGATGTGGCCGATGAGGCGGGCTACGTGCTCGAGCGGACCGCGGGCAGGGACGGCGAGTGGGCAGAACTCGCCCGCCTCCCTGCCGACTCGGCCGCCTATGACGACCATGCCGCCCAGCCTTCCGTGCTCTGCCGCTACCGCCTGCGGGCGGAGAGCGAGAAGGGCCACTCGAACTGGACGGCGGCTGCCGAGGCCGTGGTGCCGGGGCCGCCGCTCGCACCGTCGCACGTGGTGGTCCAGGTGCGGCTCTCGGGTCAGCTCTGCATTGCGTGGCGCGACAATGCGGTGAACGAAGCGTGGTTCGTGGTCGAGCGACGCCTTGGGGCGGATGCCCCCTGGACGACCTTCCGCGCCGTGGGCGCGGACGTGGTCGCCGTGGAGGACTGGCTCCGCGGCAGCGGCCAGGTGGCCTACCGCGTGCGGGCAGTGAACCGGCTCGGCAACTCGGCCTGGAGCGAGGAGGCCGTGGCCCAGCGCCCCGCGCCTCCGCCCACCATCGTCGCGCCCGCCGACCGGGCCGTTGTCCACCGCGAGGCCGACCTGCCGGTCACCACCCTCGAGATTGTCTTCGACCGCCCCGTGCGGCTGGCCGACGACGCGGACGACGACCTCGGGTTCAGCGTCGAGGCCGCGAAGCATCCGTGGAGTGCTGCCGACGTGCCGGTGGCCGCCATCGAGCACGTGACGTGGGATGCCGAGCGGCGCCGTGCACGCGTGGTCTTCGAGCCGCCGATCCCCGACCTCGTCGAGTACCGCATCGGCGTGAGCCCGCGCCTGGTGGGCGACGAGGGCACGCCCGTGGCCGCGCCGCCCGTGCGCATCGGCGTGCTGATCGGCGACGACGACCGCGATGGCTACATGGCCCCCGTGCCCGGTGAGGTGCTCCCCCGCCGTCTGGCCATGCCCCCCATGCCCATCGGGATCATGGGCGAGGATATCGAGTGGGTGCAGCAGCACGGCGCCCACAACGTCGAGCACGTCATCGAGCTCATGGATGCCTATCGCGGCATCGATTTCTTCCGCATCAACCTGTGGTGGGACGTGCTGGAGCCGACCGAGGGGACGTTCGATGCGAAGTACATCGGCTTCCTCCGCCGGCTCCTGGACGCCGCGCAGAAGCGCCTCCTGCCCATCGAGATCGGCCTGCGGCAGACGCGATGGCCGCTGTGGGTGTGTAACCACAAGGACTTCAGCACGCGGCTCTACGAGCCGAAGGCAGCGGCGAAGCTGGCGGACACGTGGGGGCGCATCGCCACCCTGTGCCACGAGTATCCCGTGGTGTTCGCCTACTGGCCGATCAGCGAGGAGTACCCCGGACCGAACGAGCTGCGGAACTACCTGGCCTGTATGCGCCGCGTGGCGAAGGCCTTGCGGACCGCCCATCCCGGCTGCGTGGTGAAGCTGCGTCCTGCTGCCGACCCGTTCCGTGGCGGGCAGGGGGTCACCCCGGCCGTCACACAGCGAGGCCCGCAGGACCTGTGCATGGCCGCCGGGGTGTACCCCAACGGGTGGCAGTGGGACATCGCGAACCCCACGCCGCTCTCGAGGGCCAGCTTTGCGAACATGGAGGCGTTCCGCTACTACGCCTCTTCTGTGCTGGGGGGGCCGAACGGCCTCGGCGAGATCGGCTTCCGCGCGACCGCCGGCGCCAGCTTCGGGGATGCCGAGCGCCTCCTGGCCTTCGAGCGCGTGATGACTCTTGCCTACGACATCGGGCTCGTCGAGTATGTCATCTGGGGGGAGTCGTGGACGTTCGGCGACCCCGCGACCTACTTCCCGAGGCTCCTGGCCTTCCGCGACGTTCTGACCCGCCGGCCGCAGAGACGCACCTTCGACCTGCGCCTGGTCAACGATGGGAACGTGAGCTTCGCCCATCCGCCGTACACGAAGGTGGCCGCGCCTGACCTCTCGGACATCTTCCGCTGGCTCGAGGAGCGCGGCTACAAGTTCCACTTGGCCATGCCCGCGGCCGTGCCCCTGCTGAAGGGGGAGTTCCAGGTGTCGCTCAAGCTCTCGGAACTGGCCGCCGTGCCGCGCGGACAGCGGGCCGTGGCGCTCCAGGAAGCTCTCGGGGGCGTTACCCCCACGGGCGTGGTGCTGCCGTGGCTGGGCCGCTCGTCCTTCGAGCAGAGTCTCACGGGGCTGCCGTGCCAGGTGGAGGTCGAGTTCCCCAACGCGCGGGGGACGTGCGACGCGGTGAGCCTCTCGCCCTCCCGCCTTCAGGTCTACGCGCCGCCGGGCACCCTGATGCGCTGGCGGAGCGGACACGGGCAAGGCGCCTGGCACGACGTGGTGACGGCGGCGGACTCGCGCATCACGATTGTGGACATCGCGAGCGACTGACCGGCGGCTGCGTGGGGCCGGTCGCAGCAGCGGAGGCGCGCATGGTCTGGCAACGTGCCCTGGGGCGCCTGGCCGCAGTCCTCGCCCTCAGTGACGCGGGAGTCCACAGCGCCCTGGGAGGCGCACCGAAGGCGCAGGACTGGCCTCACCTTCGCGGCCCGAGCTACAGCGGCGTCTCGGCCGAGACGGGCATCGTCGAGTCGTGGCCCGAGGGCGGGCCTCCCGTGCTCTGGCGGCTCGCGCTCGGCCAGGGCTACTCCGGCTTCACCGCCGTGGGCGGGCGCCTCTACACTCAGACCCAGCACCTCTCGGGCCAGTACGTCGTCTGCCTGGACGCGGCGACGGGGCTGCGGGTCTGGCGCCATCGCTACGCCTGGCCCTGGGAGCCCGACAGCGACTGGCCCGGGCCGCGGGCCACCCCCTCCGTGTGCGAGGGGCGTGTGTACTTCGCCGGGCCGTTCGGCCTCGCCGGCTGCCTCGATGCAGGCAGCGGCCGCCGCATCTGGTCGCTGAACGTCACGCGGAAGTTCGGCGGGCGCGGCACGCAGTTCGGCTACGCGTGCTCGCCGCTCGTCGAGGACGGGAAGGTGTTCCTCCCCGTGGGCGGCAAGGGCGCGTCCGTGGTAGCCCTCGATGCCGCCGACGGCTCGCCGGTCTGGCGGTCCGGCGACTACCAGGCCAGCTACTCGTCCGCCTATCCCATCAGCGTCGGCGGGAGCAGACAGGTCGTCGCCTTCCTCCAGAACGTGGTCGCGGGCTTCGACCGCGCGACGGGCGAGTTGCTCTGGGAGCACTCGTGGTCGGAGTTCTACGACGAGCACGCCTCGTGGCCGATCTACCAGGAGCCCTACCTGCTCACGTGCTCGGCCTTCCGCGAGGGGGCCAGGCTGCTTCGGCTCGACGCCAGCGGCGACGGCACCACGGCCACGCTCGCTTGGGAGAGCAAAGAGCTGTCGAACGACATCTTCTCCAGCCTCCTGCTCGACGGCCACGTCTACGGCTTCGACCTGCACGACTTCCAGCCTCGCCACGACCGGCCGGCCAACGGCCAGTTCAAGTGCATCCGCCTGGCCACGGGCAAAGTGTGCTGGGCCACCGACCGCACGGGCCACGCCTCGCTCGTGGCTGCCGACGGCAAGCTCGTCCTGCTGAGCGAGACGGGCGAGCTCATCCTCGTGCGTGCCACGCCGGAGCGGTACGAGGAGCTTGGCCGCACGCGCGTGCTCACCGGCGGGATGTGCTGGACGGCTCCCAGTTTGCAGGGGCGGCGGCTCTTCGTACGCAACCAGTCGGAGGCCGTGTGTGTCTATCTGGGCAGTCCCGATGAGCTGGGCCGCGAGGGCGCCGGGGCGGTCGTCGCCCAGGCACCCGCGCCGCCCGGCTGGCAGGCGAGGCTCGAGCAGGCCTGGCGGGGGCCGCCGCTCTACGCCCCTTCACGCGGCGACATGCTGCGGTGGTACGGCTTCTGCATGGCAGGCGTGTTCGCCGTGGCGAAACTGCTCTCGTGGCTCGTCCGCGTGGTCGTGCGGCGAGCGGGGTGCGAGCGCACGATCTTCGCTGGGGCAGCCTTCGTGTTCGGCGCCGCGGGCACCCTGGCTTTCAGCGCGGCGACGCGGCAGTTCACGTTCACTTGGCCGGCGGCGGTCTTCGTGGCGTTCCAGGCCGTGCTCATCGCGGCGAACAGGGCGCGGCGAGGCGGCGTGCGGGCGCAATGGGGAGTGCGTGGGGCGCTGGTGGGATTCGTGGGGCTGTGCCTCGTCTACGCCTGGCTGTGCAGGAGTGTGTTCGTCCCCATGGGCTACGGCTTCCTGGCCGGTCTGCTGCCCGCGCTGCCGGTGGCCGTGCTCGCCGCGCGCAGGATCGGGCCGCGGAGCCGGCCGCTGGCCGACCTGTGCTGGGGCGCCGCATCGTTCACCGTCTACTTCTGGGCGTCGGCACTGGTCACGATGTGGCGGACCGGATTGTGACGCGACGCCGACGTCCGCACTTGTGCCGCGCTGCCGGTCCGCTACACTGGTGGCCCGAGAGGATGGCCTCGGGGGGGCGCCATTGGCACAGGAGAAAGGCGAGCTGATGAAGCACGTGCGAGCCGCAATTGTGGGCATGGGCATCGGGCGGCCAAACGGCCGCGCCATCGCGAAGAACCCGCGCGGGCGAGTCGTTGCCCTCTGCGACCTCGTCGACGAGCGGATGGCCAGCTTCGCCAAGGACCTGCCCGAGCCCGTGAAGCACTACACCGACTACAAGAGGATGTGCCGCGACCCCGAGATCGACGCGGTGTTTGTCGGCACGCCGAACCAGTGGCACGTGCCCATCGCCCTCGAAGCCGTGCGGCACGGCAAGCACGTGATGATCACCAAGCCGCTCGCCGACAAGGCGTCCTCCGCCCGGCGGCTCGTCGGGGCCGCCGAGGCCGAGGGGGTGGTCAACATGATGTCGCTCTCCACCCGCTTCAGTGCCACGGCACGCTATCTGGGCGAGACGGCCCGCCGCGGCGAGTTCGGCGAGCTCTACTACGCCCGTGCACGCAGCATCCGCCGCAGCGGCATCCCCGCCTGGAACCTCGGCTTCATCCAGAAGGGCGGCGGCGCCTTCCGCGACATGGGCGTGCACGTGCTCGACGCCGCCTGGTGGATCCTCGGCATGCCCCGGCCCGTGAGCGTGAGCGGCGTGGCGGGAGCGAAGTTCGGGCCATATGGGAAGGGCTACTGGGACTTCCAGAAGGTCCCGCGGAAGGTCTCCAGGCAGTATGCGAGCGACGACTATGCTGGTGGCTTCATCCGCTTTGACGGGGGCGTGGGGCTCCAGGTGGAGAGCTTCTGGGCATCGCACCAGCCAGACGAATTCCAGATCGAGCTGTTCGGCACGGAAGCGGGGGCGCAGTTCCAGCCCCTGCGCCTCTACCGCACCGTGCGCGGCGCGCCGCAGGACATCGCGGTCGGGCTGCCCAAGCCGCCCGAGGCCTGGGAGACGATTGCCGGCCACTTCATCGACTGCATTCTCGACGGCGTGGAATGCGAGGCTCCGCTCCGCCACGGCCTGATCGTGCAGGAGATGATAGAGGCCATGCTCCGCAGCGGCGCCACCGGCCGCGAAGTCCGCATCCGCTCCTCGTAGAGGTGAGCGACGGCCACTGGGTGTTCTTGGAGCCTGTGATGGTGCGATTGGTCGCGATTTTGTGGCTCGCGGCCTGCCTGGCGGGCCAGGCTGGTGAGCAGGCGGGGAACGCCTCGCCAGCCGCCGCCCACCGGCTTGGGGCGAACATCGCTCTCGGCAAGCCCTACACTCTCTCAAGGCCCGACTACCGCCACTGCACCGAGCCAGGCGACGCCACGCAGCTCACCGACGGCGCCTACAGCCGGGGGTACTTCTGGACGCAGAAGTCGACCGTGGGGTGGGGGAGGGGGCGGCCGGCATTTGTTGCGATCGACCTGGGCGAGGTGCGTGCGATCCGGGGCGTGGCCTTCAGCACGGCGGCTGGCGTGGCGGGAGTGGACTGGCAGGCTGAACTGCTCGTGCTGGTGAGCGACGATGGGAAGCAGTGGTTCGAGGCGGGCGATCTCGTTGCCCTCTCGGTGCCGAAGAGAGCCCCGCCGGCGGAAGGCTACGCCACGCACGTCTTCTGGAGCGACGAGATTCGTGCCCGCGGGCGGTTCGTCCAGATCGCCGCCACGCCTCGTGGACCGTACCTCTTTGTGGATGAGATCGAGGTCTATGCGGGCGATGAGGCGCTGCTCGAGGCCCCGAGGAAAGGCCGCCCGATCGCGAGCGTGCAGGCGTTTCTCCAGGGCCGCCAGGTGGGCCGTCTGGTCCAGCTCCAGGTCCGCCACGACCTCGACGCGGTGCTCGAGGATCTGCGGGAGGCCAAGCTGCCCGACGCCGAGCGCGAGGCCCTCTCGGAACGGGCGATCACCCTGGCGAAGCGCAACGAGAAGATGCCGGCCGTGCCGCAGGAGGGCTTCCGCGCCGTGCTGCCGATGACGGGTCTGGAGCGGGAGGTCTTCGCATTCCAGGCCGCCGCGTGGCGTGCGCAGGGCAAGCCCGGGCTCAGGCTCTGGCAGACGCACCGCTGGGATCCGCTCACCCCGTCGCAGGAGCCGGAGGGGAATGCCCCGGAGGCCGCCGTCGACGTCCGCATGATGTCGGGCGAGCACCGCGCGGATGTGCTCAACCTCACGAGCGCCGCCGAGAAGACGTTGCGGCTGCGCCTGCGGATCGAGGGGCTGCCCGGGGGCAACAACCCGCCCTACGTGGCCGTGCACGAGGCGCTTTCTGTGGCCACGCGCCACTTCGTGGCCGTCTCGGCGGCCTTGCGACCCGCGCCGCGCGATGGCGACGCCTGGGTGGTCGCCCTGCCGCCCGGGATGACCCGCCAGGTGTGGCTGAGCTTCCACCCCGCCGACGTGGCGCCGGGCAGGTACCAGGGGCGCGTGGTGGTCGAGGACGGCGGGGGAGTGAAGATGGAAGCCCCCATCCGCCTCCAGATCTTCCCGCTGACGTTCCCTGCGACGACCACGCTGCGGCTCGGCGGATGGTCCTACACGAACCGCGAGACAATGTACGGCGTGACGCCGCAGAACCGCGACGCCTTCGTAGCGCACCTGCGGGAGCACAGGGTGAACGCCCCCTGGGCGACCGCGAGCGCCATGCCTGCCGGAAAGTACGATGCCGAGGGGAACCTGATCGAGCCGCCCGACACCCGGGAGTTCGATGCCTGGGTCGCCCGCTGGCCGGGCGCCCGCTGCTACATGGTGTTCACTGCCCTCGGCAGCTACGGGTCGGTGCGCGGCGCATTCGACGCCTCGCAGCCGGGCACCGCGCTCTTCGAGAAGAAGGTGGCGGCGTGGATCCGCTTCTGGGCGGCGCACCTGCGCGGGCGGGGCCTCTCGCCCGGCCAGCTCGGCCTCCTGCTTGTCGACGAGCCGAACCGCAAGGAGCAGTACGACGTCATCACCGCCTGGGCCAAGGTGATCCAGAGCACCGAGCCGCAAGTCGTCGTGTGGGAGGACATCGTGCCGCGCAAGCTCGATACCTGCCGCGAGATGATGGCGGCGGTGGACGTGCTGGTGGCCAACCGCAGGCAGTGGCTCACGCGCGACCAGGCGTACCGCGACCTGTTCCTCGAGCAGCACAAGCAGGGGAGGCAGCTTGGCCTCTACTCCTGCGATGGCCCCGCCCGCTGCTTCGACCCCTTCGCCTACTACCTGCTCCAGCACTGGCACTGCTTCCAGGTGGGCGCTAGGTGGTCGGGCTTCTGGGCGTTCGCCGACAACGCCGGCACATCGTGCTGGAACGAGCTTGCGGCCGGTGGCAACGGCCCCTACTGCCCAGTCTATCTCGACGATACGAGTGTGACAGGCGCCAAGTACATGGAAGCCATCCGCGAGGGCGTGCAGGACTACGAGCACCTGGTGATGTTGCGCGAGGCCGTGGCTGCGGCGGAGAAGCGGGACGCCACGCCGCCCGCCCTGTCCAATGCCAGGAAGCTCCTCGCCAACGCCTGCACCCGCGTGCTCGCCTCCGTGCAGGGAGCCAACTACCGCTGGGACGAATCGAGGGACCGCTCCGTGGCCGATACCGTGCGCATCGAGATTCTCGAGGCGCTTGTGGCACTTGCACCCAACTGACCCGGAACACAGGAGAACCGTGTGATGAAGATGGCGTTCATTGGCGAGAATCATCTGGAAGGGGTCGAGGCCGACGCGGCGTTCGCCGCCGAGCACGGCTTCGCGGGGCTCGAGTACAACTACTGGGGCGACTTCGATAAGCTCGAGGCCGGCACGGTGGCGAAGATGCGCGAGATCCTCGACCGCCACGGCGTGGGCTGCTGCGCGCTCGGCCTGTGGGGCTGGAACCACATCGCGACCGACGCCGCGGAGCGCGACGCCGCACACGCCCAGCTCAACCGGGCCATCGACTTCGCGACCACCCTCGGCGCCAACGTGTTCGTGACCGGCGGCGGCCTTATGCCCGACGCCACGCCTGAGGACAACGCGGCCGAGTTTGCCAGCGTCTTCCCGCCCTTCATCGACCGGGTCCACGGCGCCGGCATGCAGATGGCCATGTACCCCGTGCACGGCAACAGCTTCTTCCGCAGCATCCAGGACTACGAGCGGGTGTGGGACATGGGCTTCGACGTGGGCATCAAGCTCGACTGCGCGAACTGGCGCCACGCCGGCCTCGAGTACCTCCCCGTGCTCCGCGACCACGGCGACAAGGTGTACTATGTGCACATCAAGGAGCACGTGTACATGGATGGCCAGCTCGTCTCGCAGCCGGCCGCGGGGATGGGCGACATCGAGTGGGGCAAGATCATGGCCTTCCTCTACGAGGCGGGCTACGAAGGCTACCTCTCGATCGAGGCGCACGGGCCGAAGTGGAGCCGCGACCCGCTCCGACGCCGGATGCTGCTCCTCACCCAGCGCTACATCGGCCAGTTCCTGCTCTGATCGGGGGCAGCGGGCGACCCTGTGGCACAGCCGCCCTCGGCTGTGCACAGTACGGCGCCAGGGTCGCCATGGCAGGCAGAACGACGCGTGGCCAGTCGAGCCTGTGCCCGGCTGGCCACGCTGCATGTTCGGAGGTGCGGCTGGCCCTCAGAATCCCGCCGCTTCGTTGAGGTCGGCCTGATAGGTCTCGATCTCGCAGCGCTCGACCTGCCCAACGTCCACGGGCTGGCCGAGGGCGGCCGATTCGTAGACGGCCATGCAGATGGCGAGGGCCTTGAGGCCCTCGGCGCCATCGGTCTCGAGCTGGGCCTTGCCCTGGATGGTCTGGACGAACTCCCAGAGCTCCGTGGCCACGGTGTCCGTCACGCCGCCTGGGAAGAGCTGCTCCATGCCCTCGTCGCCGATGGCGGCCTGGTGCTGCGCCACCAGGTCGTTCATGGTCACAGTCTCGGTGCGGGTCTGGATGCCGCCGCCCCAGGTGAGCGAGCCTTCGGCGCCGTAGGCGGCGCGCTGCCCGAAGCCGGCGCCGGGCGCCACGTTGCACTCCAGCCACGAGCCGGCGACGCCGTTGGCGAACTCCAGGACGGCCATCGTGGTGTCCTCGACGGTCACCTCGATGGGGTCGGTCCTCTCCTCGCGGTTGCGGAAGCGGGTGGGAGCGGTGACGCGGGAGAGGGCGTAGAGCGTCTTCACGTCGCCCACGTGGTAGCGGAAGAGGTCGGCGAAGTGCACGCCGCCGTCCATCGTCCATCCACCGCCTGCCATGTCGCGGTGCTCGCGCCAGGCCCAGTACCAGACGCGCTCGTGGACGGAGATCCAGTAGAGGGTGCGGAGGTCGCCGATGCGGCGGTTCTCGAGTGCCCAGTGGATGGCGCGGTTCTCGGGTGAGCGGCGGTAGTTCTCGGCGGTCTGGAGCACGCGGCCGGCGTCGCGGGCGGCGTCGATGATGGCCTGGGCGGCGCGGCAGGTGATGGCGAGCGGCTTCTCGATGGTCACG
>Ga0272442_10005471_pt1 | contig 16959 bp, 13 predicted proteins | sample SSMForm2O_FD_200262 | JGI IMG/M metagenome (GOLD analysis project Ga0272442, IMG submission 200262) | Marine sediment archaeal communities from Little Sippewissett salt marsh, Falmouth, MA, United States - SSM-Form-2O | ecosystem: Environmental > Aquatic > Marine > Wetlands > Sediment ... | reverse complement strand
CTCACCCCCGGACAGTGGAAGGAGCACTTCGGTGACAACCCCCGGTGCTCGCTGATCGACATCATCGCCAGAAGTCAATAACGCCGTTCTGTTACCGCTTACGAAGAAACGCCAAGTTCGTGCACGCGGCCGGATGGCCGTTCTCGCAGGCGCTCTCGTACATTGCCCGCGCCTTCAACTCGTTCTTCTCGCCACCAGCGCCAGTCTGGAGCATGATGCCGAGGTTGTGGCAGGCCTCGAAGTAGCCAGAGTCGCAGGCCTTCCGGTACAGCTTCCTGGCGCGCGCCTCGTCCTTGGAAACACCTCGGCCGGTGCCAAGTAATGCGCCAAGGCTATTGCAGGATGCGGCAAACCCAAGTTTACAGGCCTTGTCAAGCACCTTGCTCGCTTCAGCCCCAGCGTCCAGCTTACCCTTGTCCTCCAGCATCAGGTGCGCCAGGTCGTGGCAGCCGAGGGGTTCGCCCGCGTCGCAGACCTTGCGGAACAGCTCTTCGGCCTTGACCGTGTCCTTCGGCCCGCCGCCCCCCGTTGACCAGAGGAAGCCCAGGTTGATGCAAGACAGGTTCTCGCCGCCATCGCAAGCCTTCTGGTAGTGCGTCCTCGCCGCAGCCACGTCCTTAGCTCCGCCGCGACCGTCGTGCTGGAACACGGCCAGGTTGTGGCAGGCCTGCGCCACGTCGGCCTTGCAGGCTCTCTCGTAGCTCTTCCTGGCGCCTGGGAGATTCTTCGAGCCGCCGAGCCCGCGCTCGAACATCACGCCGAGGTTGTAACAGCCCTTGAACATGCCAGAGTGGCAAGCCTCGGAGAACACGATCCGCAAGTTGGGATCGTCCCGCGGCTCAGCTGGCGAGTCGTCGGACAGCTCCAGCAGCATGCTGTACGTCTCGCCCTTGGGCCGGATCTCGGTCTTCTGCTGAACGAAGGAAAGGCGCTCCCTGTCCTTCTGGGCCTTGGCAGCCTTGGCGATCCTGGCGATGACTGCCAGCTCGTCCTTGGTGAAGGGCGCAGGCTCATCGTCGTCACAGCCGGTGGCCACGAGCACGGCGGTGATGATGATGGCTGGGGCTGCTCTCAACCTTGACTCCCCTGAACAGACAGGGCGATTCTATCGCCACTGGTCCGATGATACCAAGATCAACCCGAAGGTAAAGAAAGGAGCCGCGGCGACCGACTCCTCGTAAGGCGGGTTCTATTCATGAGGCAGCTTCAAGCGCAACTACCTCCTCCACGAGGTGTTCATCATCAACAGACACGACAGCAGATATCGACGTGGCGATGGTACCAAGCGATGCAGCACAGGAGGCAATCGCAGCGGTTCCGATGGCCACCACGAACCACGACACGCCCTCGCTCCGGGTCAACTCCTTCGCTGCTTCAACGGTCTCGTCCGAGAGGTCATCCTCCCCATCCGTGATCATCACCACATCCGCTCGCTTCATCACCTTTGCGTCCCGGATGATCTCCACGGCCCGCAGCACCGGCACATCGAAGTCCGTCCCGCCGGCACACCGGTGATCCAGCGCAGCCTGCACGTCCGCGGCCGTTCCATTCCCGGGTCCGATGGCAACCTCCCGGACGATGGCGCCGTTGAACGCGACCAAGTGCCACGCTCTCCGCTGCTTCGTAGCCGTGGACAGCAGCGCCAGGCAAACGGCCTTGCTCCATTTATCCTTGCCGCCGGCCCTCATCGACGAGGATTCGTCCAGGCAGATCACAACGGGACCACGCGACTGCGGCTCCCGACCGCTCATGCCGTAGGTCAACGCTCTCTTCTCGAGGATACGTGAGAGTAGGTGGGTCTTCAGGCGGGGGTGGCGCAGAGCCACGAGCTCGGAGGGTAGGAGGCGGGAGATGTCGTCGCCCAGGTCGACACCGTGGATCTCGCCCACGCCCGGCTTGACCTTGGACCGCAGCTTGCTCGCCGCGGCTCGCTCCATCCGACCAGCCAACTCGGCGATGCGTTTCAACCTGGGCGAGTCCTTGATCCGGGCGTGGGCATCCCGGATGGCCTCCAGGTCAGCCGGACCAGCGTTGTGGACCACGCTGCTGCCGGGCATGGAGAAGCCCAGCGGCGTGCCGAGACCCTCCAGTGAGGACTCCGCATCCTGGACCGCATCCCTGGCCGCCCTGGAGGCTCGGCGGAGGGCAGCACGGATATCGGCGTCGGAGGGGCCGTCCTGTCCGTCCTGTCCGTCCTGTCCGTTCTGTCCGTCCTGTCCGTTCTGGCCACTCTGGCCACTCTGGCCGCTATTACCGGAGTCCTGGTCTCCTTTCTCCCGCTCCGGGACATGCGGCAGCAGCTGCTCCAGCATGGCCTCGGCCGCGATCCCGGCAGCGAACCCGTTCCGGGCGCACATGGCCCGCAGCCGCTGCCACTCGGACAGCTCGGAAGCCAGGTCGTGCAGCCGAGTCGCCCAGGCCGGGCCGTCGTCCGTCTGCTCCGGTTCCCCGGGTAGGTAGAGCCGGGCATGCAGGTCGGCCGGGAACCCGGCGAATGCATCGCCTTGCTTCTCGATGCCGGCCTGCACGAGCTCTCTGCCAGAGTCCGAGAGTTCGAGGTGCTGGCTCCACAGCAAATCGAGCCACTTGGTCGTCGTGAACACGAGTCCCATGATCAACCTCCCCCCGGTGCGACGTGCAGCCGGCTCACGCTGCGCAGCGCCAGAGACGCCAGCTCCCGGCGCCAGCCCTCGATGCGGGTCAGGGCCTGCCGGGCTCGCACGGACCGCTTCTCGCTAGCCTGGGCCGCCTTGGTCTCGAGCCGGGTGCGGATGTCATCGAGCTGCCGCATGAGCGGCTCCAGCGACCGAGTCAGCTCCGGCGTGTCCGGCGACGGCTTCTGGTTGAACAGGTCGAGCGCTGCGTCCTCGAGCTCCACAGCCTCCAGGTTCAGCGGGTTGGCGACCTTGGACACCACGCGCTCGACCACGCGGGCGTGCTCCGGGTCGCTCCAGAGGGCGTGGGACAGCACCTCGCAGTGCTCGTCGTTGGTGGTGCTCTCCCCATCCAGCCACGCCCGGGCCCGAACAAGGCGGGCACAGGCAGCCCAGCGGCGATCAGACGCTGAAACGCCCTCGGCCTCGAGCCCGTGCTTGATCTCGATGATGGCCTCGCGGGCCGAGTCGGTCAGGGCGATCCCGTTTATCTCGCCCTGGGCGGAGTGAAGGTCGTCGAGGGAGATGCTCGCCGCGGATGGCGCCGGGTGCAGCTCCAGCAGCCGCCGCATGGACTCGTCGTCGGCCAGATACGGCACGGTCACTCGGAGCAGGAAGCGGTCGTACAGGGCGTTGAGGGACGAGTCCTCGGGGGTCTCGTTCGACGCACCCACGAGGGTCACGAGCGGCACTGGAAGTGCCTTGCCGCCTTCGTGATAGACCCGCTCGTTGATCAGCGACAGCAGGCTGTTGAGGATGGCGCTGTTGCTCTTGAACACTTCATCCAACAGGCCTATGTGCGCCTCGACCAGCGTGCCGGCCGTGACGCGGCGATACTTGTCGTTCTCGAGGGCACTGAGCGACAGCGGACCGAAGACCTCTTCGGGTGTCGAGAAGCGGGTCATCAAACGCTCGAAGTAGGTCGCTCCGTCGATCCTCTCGCACACCGCCCTCGCCAGCAGGCTCTTGGCCGTGCCAGGAGGGCCGAGCAGGAGCAGGTGCTCGCCGATGAGCAGGGCGAGCAGGGCGAGGTCGATCACGGTCTCCCGTTCGAGTAGGTTGTCGTTGAGGTCCACGCGCACGGCCTGGACCTTGTCCAGCAAGTTCATCTTGTTCTCCTTGTCTTTGGGACTTCGAGGCAGCGCTCTTCGCTGTGGCTACTGAATACCCAGCGTCTCCTCGAGCCCCAGGCGGTAGATATCGATCAGATTCCGGTAGCCCGGTCCGTCGGGAGCGTCGCCCCACGTGGCCCCGCCGGCTACGATGACACGGCGTCCTTCGATGAGATCGTCGCGCCAACCCGTGTCCCAGCAGCTCGCGGGGTCGAGGAGGAAGTCGATGATCCTGTCGACGTCTGCGTCCGTGAATCCGGCAAGCCTGTCGATGCAGCCGACAATCCCTTCACCATCGACGCACCAGCCGTTCTCCTCCTGGAGGAGTTGCTGGAGATCGTCCGTGAGTTCCTCCCAGTCACACTCCGCATTGTCCGCCTCGCACAGCTTCTCCCGTTCATTCTTGGCGAGGGCGGCCAGCTTCCGGACACGCTCCTTGGCCCTGGTTCGCGCGTTCACGCCGATCTCTCGTGGCACGCTGACGATGTAGCAGAAGAGTTCCTGTCCCATCGCTTCTTCTCCAGTCTGACTTGCGAGGAGAGAGGAGCGAGGGCCGCCCTGGATGGACGACCCCCACCCCTCGTTGGAGGGAATCAGCAGACCTCGATCCCGAGGTTGGCCAGGCTGCTGGCCGCGGTCTCGAGGGACTGCTCGTTGGGGACACGGATCTGGATGGACACGTCGGCGCCGACCGGGCCGGAGTTGCCGATCTTGACCTCGGCGCCCCCGGCCTTCTGCCACTTGCCGGCCACGCCCATCGACTCCAGGGCCTTGACCGCGGCGATCACCATCTCGTCGCCGGAGATGAAGACCAGGACGTCGGGGTCGCTGGAAGCGGCCGGCTGGAACTCGGCGCCACCGAATCGGAGGCCCGTGGCCGGAGGGCTGGAGGCCTCGCAGGCGTCGCCGTCGATGTCCGGCTCCAGCGGTCCACCGGCCAGCGCCCCATCCACGGACCCGTCCCGATGCACGACGCTGTTGGTCCGGATGTCGAGCATCTCGGTCACCTTGGCCTCGAGCTCGTCGAGCACGGTCTCCGTGCGATCGACACCGACACCCAAGGCGTCGCGATACAGGATCGCCCGGGCGCGGAGTCGTGAGTACTCCTTGAGGCGGCGCTCGTACACGCTTGGCTTCTGCCGCCCGTCGAAGCCGGCGACCTCGGCCTCGAGCCTCTCGATCTGGTCCACCAGGCTGTCCTTGACGACCTCCTGGACCACGGTACGGGTCTCGGGCTCCATCTCGGCCAGGATGAGATCGATGCCCACGGCCTGGAGGAAGTCGCCGAGCCGCCGGACCTCGTCCACGCGCTGGGGCGGAACCCAGTACACCCTGCCGTCGGAGCGGACCGGGGCGGCGTCGAGCTTGTCCAGGTGGGCGGCGATGGCCGCGGACCAGTCCTCGCTGACGATCTTGCCGCGGAGGTTCTGGTAGTTGTCGTTGACCCGGTGGGCGATGGCATGGTCGCCATGGATGACCGAGGGGTCTGGCTCGGCGGTCCAGCGGACCAGGGCCTCCTGGAAGTGGTCGAGACGCTCCTTGTCGAAGTGGCGCTCCTTGACGATGGCGTAGGTCACCTCGGAGCTGGTCCGGCGGAGCGGGCGGAGCAGGAACTGTTCGCGCCACAGACCGGAGCTGGTGATCTGAATGGCCCGGCCCACGGCCGCGCGGTCACCGGCATAGGACGGGACGAGGTCCTCGAAGCCGTGCTGTGTGGCGAGGGCCTGGAGATCGGAGGGGTCGCGGGGCTGAAGGCCCCGGGTGCGCGTGAAGCAGAACGCTCCTGCGCCGAACTTCTTGCTCTTCATGAATCACCTCTCGTTCTCGGGTTTCGGGGGATGGACGGTGTTCACGTCCACCAGCTTGTACGTGTCGCACCAGATCGCGCCGCAGTTCGAGCAGTGGACGTGCTGGAAGGCGGAGCCGGACATGATGTCAATCGAGCTACCGACGATGTCGTGGTCCTTGCAGAACGGGCAGTAGCTGCCGCCGTCGCTGAGGTAGGCGTCCTTGTGCTCCATGGTCGGGTCGGCGTCGGTGCTCGGCGGGCCGGGCGGGGATACGGGCGAGGAACTGCACATGGTTGCACTCCTTGTCAGGGTTCAGGTTGCCTGAACGATGCGAATCGAGTAGTTCTTGGGCACAGGTTGCGGAGGTGGTTCCAGATGCGCCGTTACAGGCTGATGTCTGTCTTCTTGGCGGTTTTCTACCTGTGCCCGGAGACCCAGGCCGCCGAGCAGAAAACAATCCTCGTGGGCCACATCCAGACCAAGATCAAGGCTAGGAAGCTCAAGGACCGCGACTTCTTCGATACTCTCTTGACCACTGCAATCCGGGTTGCCGCTCCGAAATATTCGGTCACTTCAATGGGGGACCTAGCCTCACAGCTTGAGTTCGAGCACCTGCGGGAGCGGATGGGCTGCGACACCCAAGCCTGCCTTGCAGAGATCGCCGGCAGCACCGGGGCTGATTTCGTCGTCTTTCCAAAGCTGATGCAACGGGGGAAGAGGTTCTACTTCCAGATTACCTTCATCGACCGGAAGAGATCCAGGGTTGTCAGCAGCAGCTCGCTCCTGAAGTTTGAGTGGTCGGGCGAGTCATTCGAGGCGATTATCGAGAAGGCCGTGGCCGATGTGTTCGGGGGAGCGCCTGCTCCATCACCAGCGCCGGCCGTCCCGAATGGCTACATGCTGATCCAGCCGGGCAGCTTCATGATGGGCTCGCCGTCGAGCGAGTCGGGTCGCGACAACGACGAGAAGCAGCACCGGGTAACGATCACGCGGCCGTTCTTTCTCAAGGCGACAGAGGTGACACAAGGTGAGTGGAATGCGGTGATGGGCAGCAACCCGTCGAAGTTCAGCTCCTGCGGTGACGACTGTCCGGTGGAGAAAGTGAGCTGGTATGACGCGGTGGACTACGTGAATGCGCTATCGCGCAAGGAGGGGCTCGAGCAGTGCTACCACTTCGGCCGGTTCAAGGGGCTTTCGTGCAAGGGATATCGTCTACCGACCGAGGCGGAGTGGGAGTATGCGGCGCGGGCAGGAAGCACGGAGGCGCGATACGGCGACCTCAATTCGATCGCCTGGTATAACAACAACAGCGGCAGAAAGACGCATCCGGTGGGCGAGAAGAAGCCGAACGCCTGGGGTCTGTTTGACATGATCGGCAATGTCTGGGAGTGGACGAACGACTGGCAAGGCGACTACCCCGACGGCGCCCTCAGCGATCCGGTAGGTCGAAAATCAGGCTCGTTCCGGGTCCGCCGTGGCGGCTGCTGGTCCTTCGGCGTGAAGGCCTGCCGTGCAGCGGGACGCGCCGGGAACGACCCCGACGTCCGCGGCAAACACCTCGGGTTCCGTCCTGCGAGGACTGCTCACTGAACTACTGTCCTACACCCGCATCGGCATCACCACCGCCACCCGCCCGTCACCGCCGTCCATCCGCATCGGCAACACCGGGTCCCAGGAGAAGCCCACGTCTACGAGCTCCTCCCCGGCCTTGAGCGCATCCCGCAGATAGCCGCCGTCGAACCCGGTCACGAAGTCGTTGCTCTTCTTATGGTTGCTGGCCGCTGCCGGCACCTCGATCTCAGCTTCGCCGTGCTCCGCGTCCCATGTCGCCAGCGTGACGTTGCCGTTCACCGTCACCTTGAGCCGGCCATCGCTGGACAGTTTCGAGATCCTGGCGAGCGCCTTGTCGAACACCTTGGTATCCAGCGTTAGCTTGAGCGGCAGCCCCCGCCGGGCAGGGATGACGTGCTTGATGTCCGGGAACTCGCCGTCGATGAGCCGCGTCTCCAGGGTCCAGCAGCCCACGCGGAGCCTGAGGTGCTCCTCGGCCCGGGCCATGACGACCTGGTCGGCGTCGGCGAGCAGGCGGTGCAGGGTCTCGCAGGCCGCCCTGGGCACGACCATCTTCTCGGCCAGCAGCCCTGGCAGAGGCGCCTTGTGGAGCCGGTGGCCGTCCGTGGCCGCGATGGCGTCGCCGGTGAAGTAGGCGCCGTTGAGTACCGGCCGGGTCTCGTCCCTGGAGATGGCGGGCAGGATGAAGCTCAGCGATTCGCACAGCGGCTCGGCCGGCCAGACCGCGGCCATGATCCAGTCCAGGTTGGCCGGCCCCAGCACGGCCGGGAAGTCGTCGGGAGGCAGGCCGAAGAGCCGGGTGGTCACGTCGTCCAGGGTCACGGCGAACACGTCGTTGCCAACCGGTTCGATCTCGACGCTGCCGTTGTCGGCCTTGCAGTCGGGCTTGACCACGGTGGCGAGCATCTTGGCGGGCAGGCAGGCGGTGAGGGGCTGCGGGGTCTCGGCGGGTAGCTCGGCGGTGAGGCGCTGGTCGAGGTCGGTGGCGGTGAGGGTGAGGACGTCGTTGGCGGCTTCGAGGCGGACGCTGCGGAGGATGGGGAGGGCCCCGTTGGTCGGGGCGACCCTGGTGAGGGTGCAGAGGGCGTCGGACAGGACACGACGGTCTATGCGCATGGTTACTTCCTTTCTGGCTACAGGTGGACGCTGTGCAGCCTGTTCGGGCTGGCGATTCACTACTAGATTCGATAGGATTCGTGAGTTGGGAGCACAGGTGCCAGCTGTGATGAGGCGGAACAACACAGTGGTTGTCGTTGTAATGGCGCTCAGTGGCATTGCCATATTCGCAATCGGCTGCCGCGACGTTACCTTCGATGACTCGCATTTTCGCTGCGGTGAGGGCGAGGCGTGCCCAGATGGATACGAATGCTGTCCGAGCGGGTATTGTGAGAAGGGCTGCGGCGGTGATACTGACAGCGACACAGATGCTGACACGGATACGGATTCGGATTCGGACGCAGATTCGGATGCTGATGCAGATTCGGATGCTGATGCAGACGTTGACACGGACACGGATACAGATACTGACACCGACTCGGACACAGACCTCGACACGGATAGCGACAGCGACACGGACACCGATACCGATACGGATACGGACACCGACACTGACTCCGACGCAGATGAGGACGCAGATGCGGACGCGGACGCCGATGCAGACAGCGATATAGACGCAGACACCGACGTTGACACGGACACCGATACCGACACTGACTCGGATACAGATACCGATACAGATACCGATACAGATACTGACACCGATGCCGACGCCGATGCAGACTGCGATACGGACACCGGCACGTCGCGCAAGGAGAATGGCGAGAGCTGTGATGTTTCTTGCGAGTGCGCGAGTGATCATTGCCAGAACGGTTTCTGCTGCCCCTGTGGCGACTGCTGCGACGTTGCCGCGAGCTGCCCGGGGAGCTACCTGGCAGCCGCGACCTGCGATGATGAGGCGGCCTGCCAGGGCACGCGCGGCGATGCGCGCTGCACCAGTGACCACCAGTGCGAGACCACGACAGTGGATGATGACTCGGCCTGTGATGGCTCCGTGGCTTGCAACGCCGCGTCTTGCTCGGACGTTGAGGCCATGGCTTATCATGCCGACACCTGCACGGGCGGCGTGGACCAAGGCGGCTGCCCGGATAACGGCGGTTCGACAGAATGCGGTAACTATGTCTGTGATGGTGACGTATGCAGCGCCACCACCTGCCGCAACTATTGGGAGGGCACGGGCTGCGCGACGTGCCCGGGCAACTGGGATCCGGGGCGGGACTGCAACGAGTGTCGAGACGGCTGGGAAGGATCGAGTTGTGACATGCAGCAATCGGCCTGCAGTGCCGAGATGTGCTCTGATCCCAATTCTGGCCTGGTTTGGGAACGGGAGCCGGACGAGAACGATTTCCTTCTCGTCGATGCGCAGAGCCACTGCGACACGCTGGATCTCGCAGGCCGGCAGGACTGGCGGTTGCCGAGCATATCAGAGCTTCGCTCGATCATTCGGGGATGTGCGGCCACGGAGACCGGTGGCTCGTGCGGTGCCACCGACGACTGCCGTGACGAGGAGTGCAGGGATCCCAGCTGCAGTGGATGCGGCGGCGGTGGGCCTGCAGATGGGTGCTACTGGCCAGATGGGCTTGATGGTTCCTGCACCCTCTACTGGTCCACGACCGGCGAAGGTTTCAGCCATACCAGGGGCGTGGACTTCCGAAACGGAGGAGTGCTCTCGATCCTTAGCAATATGGGAATAGCTCGCTCACGCTGCGTTCGGACTGGCCCATGACTGAATGCTCTCCCCACGAGACGCACGTCCGTTGCTCTGCGAAAGCAAACAGCTCGTACCCCGTCGGCTTCGTGTCCGTTCGGGCGGGGTCAGTGAACGATGAGTAATACAGCGGTGATATCCGCAGCTCTCGTTCTCGCCGCCACTGCGGTTGCTCCAGGCTGCCGCGACGTTAGCTTCTCCGATTCCCGCTTTCGCTGCGGAGACGGCGGGGCATGCCCCGATGGTTACCGGTGCTGTCCGAACGGGTACTGTGAGAAAAGCTGTGGCGGCGACTCTGACGGCGATACAGACACCGATATTGACACCGATACGGACACGGATACGGACAATGACAGGGACATAGAAACCGGCGCTGATGCAGACGCTGATGCCGATGACGATGACGATGCCTTAACGGATGGCGACATCGACGCTGATTCTACGGAACTCAGCGAGGAGCCAGATGCGGAGATCCGTAGCGAGGCGAACGAGCGAGATCCCTCGGAGGCCTGCGAGCCTGAACCGCATCTTGAGACCGCAGAGCGGGAGCCCGAGAGCAGCTGTGACGAGGACATTGAAGAGACAGCCTGCGGCGATGACGACGATGAGGATGCTGCCGGCAACGAGAAGGAGACCCACGAGCCCGTAGCAGAGCCCGACAGGCCGGAAACCGTTGAGCGCGAGCGGGAGCTGCCCGTGGTTGAGCTGTCCGGAATGCTATCCGGCGAGCATCGGTATCCGGACTCACGCCTCGTCGTCCGGGACGTCCGGGTGCCACCCTGGAGCGCTAACGGCGGGGACGGCCATCTGCTGCTGGATGCCGCCGAGATCGAGGTAGCGGACACGATAGATGCCACGGGATCAGGGTACTGCGGTGGTGGTGGTGGCGGCGGCGGGGCTGGCGAGGGGGGAAATCCGGCCGGCTCCGGAGGTGCCTCGTGCGAAGGCGGCAACGAAGGAGCGGCCGGTGTTCAAGAGATTTTCGACGGCGGAGTCGGAGGCCGCGGCGGTGACGGGTCGGGGGACTTCGGCGGTGCAGGAGGACAGGGCAGCCAGATCGAGGGAAGCAATGGGTCAGAGGGCCACCGGGGTGGATACGCGGCTTCGGAACAGAACGGGGATTCCTCCACGGATAGCAGCGTGCGGATGGGCTCCGGTGGGGGCGGCGGAGGAGGCGGAGGTGGAGGTGAGGACGGCCCACTGTGCATACCCGATTCCGAGAATCCCGGCGGCGGCGGTGGAGGAGGCGCGGGCGGCCGTGGCGGTGGAGAGGTGATTCTCCTGGCCACGCACTGGGTCCGCGTGCTCCCGGGGTCCAGGGTTCTGGCCTCCGGGGTTCTCTCGGGTGGAAACGGAGCAGCGGGCGTGCGCGGAGATGACGGAGGAGGCGGAGGCGCAGGGGGGGACTCGGAGGTCGATGGATCCGGCTATGGAGGTAGCCGGGGAGCCGGATGCAAGAATGGCGGCAGCGGAGCGGCGGGTGGCGCCGGTGCCGGCGGTGGGATCCTGATCATGGCCCCGGTCGTTATCGTCGAGGGCCTCGTGGAGTCCCTCGGAGGGTCCGGGGACGAGGCGAACGGCGGTACCATCAAGCTGCTGTACCAGGATGGTCTGGATGTCGCCTCCGGTGAACTGGAGGCCGGTCGGATCTTCGAAGGAGAGTACCAGTAGGCAGATGGGGGGCGGGATGAATGTAACGGTGTGACTTCGTAAGGTCTTCCTCAGTCCCGCCCCTGGCGATTCCTCCCGAGATTGGGTAGGATCCTTTCGTCGAACGCACCGGGGGACACAACCATGAGGCGGAATACCAAAGCGCTCGTCCTGCTAGTCGGGCTGTACCTCTCTGCCACAGGACCAGTCATCGCCGGAGGGCCTCTAAAGCTCGCGGTCACCGAGATCAAGGCCCGCCGCGGCGTGGATACCGTCCTGGCCAAGGTGATCGAGGAGTTCCTGGTCAACGAGATCGGCAAATCCGGCCGCTTCGCCTCGGTCGTGGGCCGCGACGACATCCTGCGCATGCTGGACGCCGAGCAGCAGAAGCAGCTCTCGGGCTGCACCGAGGACTCGTGCCTGGCCGAGATCGGCGGTGCCATGGGCGTGGACCGCCTGGTGGCCGGGGCCATGGACAAGGTTGGCGATTCGGTGCTGGTCTCGCTCAAGGTGATCGACGTGCGCACCGGGACCGTGGTCGCCCGGGAGTCGGAGCGGCTGCGCGGGGCCACCGAGGAGGATGCTCTAGACGGCGTGACCGCCCTGTTCGGCAAGCTGTTCCTCGAGAAGCAGAAGAAGGAGCTGCCCAAGCTGGCCGTGACCGAGATCAAGGCCCGGCGCGGCGTGGATCCGGTGCTGGCGAGGGTGGTGGAGGAGTACCTGGCCGGCGAGATCGCCAAGACGGGCGTGTACTCGGTGGTGGGCCGCGACGACATCGTCCGCCTCGTCGACCACGAGCACCAGAAGATGCTGATGGGCTGCGACGCGGACTCGTGCCTGGCCGAGATCGGCGGGGCCCTGGGCGCGCGCAAGATGCTGTCCGGGGCCATGGACAAGGTGGGCGAGTCGATCCTGGTCTCGCTGAAGCTGATCGACGTGAAGCAGGCCAGGGTGGAGCGGCGGGAGTCGGAGCGGCTGCGCCAGGCCACCGAGGAGTCGGCGCTGGACGCGGTCACGTCGCTGTTCCAGCGGATGTTCCGGCAGGAGCTGACCGCGGGCCGCAGCGCACCGATGGATGATACCGCCAGGGCGGCATACCGTCGGCGAGCCAGGGATCGGGCCGAAGAGCCAGAGGTGGCTCCCGAGCCGGAGCCTGAACCCAAGCCAGAACCGGAACCTGAACCCGAGCCAGAGCCAGAGCCGGAGCCCGAGCCCGAGCCCGAGCCCAAGCCGGAGGCTGTGGTAGAGGCTGGCTGGGAGCAGCCCCTTGTGCCGGCGTCCCCGGAACCGGGGACAGAGAAGCCCGAGGAGCCGGGGCGCGTCTGGACCTGGGTCAGCGGCGGTGCTGCTGTTGCCGCCTTTGGCGTCGGCGCTGCGCTAATGGTTCTTGGCAACAAGGAGCTGGACCGGGCCGAGGACCTGCGCCAGCGTAGCCTCAACGAAGACGTGAACTTCGACACCGCCGAGGATGCCCGCAGCAAGGGGCGATCCGAATGGATCGCGGGCGAGGTAGTGCTCGGCGTGGGCGGGGCAGCTGCGGTGGCGGCGATCGTGCTGTTCTTCGTGGAGGACCGGGGCGAGGAGCCGGCTTCCGGTGTTTCCGTGGCGCCTCGGCTCGGCTCCGGAGGCGGCGGCATCGTGGTCGGGGGGAGCTTCTAGTGCCGCGGTGCATACCAGGACCGCGCCTCGGGTACGTGGCTGCTGCGGCCTTGATGCTCTCCTTCACCTTGATGCTGGCCGGCTGCCGTGACGTCAGCTTCGAAGATTCCCACTTTCGCTGTGGGGATGGCAACGTATGCCCGGGCGGGTACTGGTGCTGTCCGAACGGGTACTGCGAGAAGAGCTGTGGAGGTGATTCGGACACAGATACTGACATGGACACCGACACCGACTCCGACTCCGACACGGACTCGGACACGGACACGGACACGGATTCGGACACGGATAGTGACGGTGACACGGACATAGACACTGATACCGATGTGGACACCGATTCGGACGGTGACGCAGATACCGACGCTGACACGGATGCGGATACCGATGCAGACTCTGATGCAGACACTGACACCGACACCGACATCGACACAGATACTGACACGGACACCGACGCGGACACCGACACGGATACAGACACCGATACAGACACCGATACCGACACGGATACGGACACCGACGCGGATACAGACACCGATACAGACACCGACACCGACGCGGATACAGACACCGATACAGACACCGATACAGACACGGATACGGACACCGACGCGGATACAGACACCGATACAGACACCGATACCGACACGGATACGGACACCGACACGGACACTAGCACTAACCTGGTACCATGTGAACCGGACTGCCCTGCAATCGACTGGATTTCGATAAACGGCGGCAGTTTCATGATGGGCAGCAATGGGCCGGAAGCTGGAAACAATGAGAGGCCGGTACACCCTGTGTCGATCCCAGATTTTGAAATGTCCAGGACCGAGGTGACAGTGGAGCAGTATACGGCATGCGTTGACGCCGGTGTTTGCACGGCCCCTGATACCTCCGACGGGTATGGTGACCCGAACTGGGGCGTTGTTGGGCGGGATAGCTACCCCGTGAATTGCATTAGCTGGCACCAGGCGAGGGTCTTTGCTCAGTGGGTCGGCGGTCGTCTACCAACAGAAGCCGAGTGGGAATACGCGGCCCGTAGCGGTGGTAAAGACCGCAAGTATCCCTGGGGCGACGAAGAGGCGACCTGCGAGTACGCAATTATGGATGATGGTATAACGATAGGAAGTGGCCCGGATACAGACGGCTGCGGCGAAGATCGAACCTGGCCGGTGTGTTCCAAGCCGGCCGGGAATACAGACCAGGGCCTATGTGACATGGCGGGTAATGTCTGGGAGTGGATGGAGGATGATTTTCATGGGTCATACGACTGCGATTCCAATCCCGGAGCTTACAAATGCGATGCGGGCGGAGTGGCTCCCGAGAATGGTGACTCCTGGATAGATGATCCACGGGGATCGAGCCGGGTTCGCCGCAGTGGCAGTTGGGTGAACAACGCTGGAGGAATCCGAGCGGCTTGCCGCGAAATCGCCAACGAAGGAGAGTTATACGGAAGCCGCGGCTTTCGTCTCGCGAGGGATTCTTTCACCTGCAGCGCCGAGACCTGCTTTGACCCTGTGTCTAGGCTGACGTGGCAGAATACACCAGATGACAACACCTATACCTGGTCGAGCGCGAAGAGCCACTGCGAAGGCCTGGATCTAGCCGGGGAGACAGACTGGCGGCTGCCAAACATCGACGAACTGCTAAGCCTTCTGCGCGGGTGTGTGGACGGGACCGCGACCGGGGACATTAGCCGTAGTGCTTGCGTCATGATCCCCGAAGAGTGTGCGGCGACGGATACTTGTGATGGGGTGAGCAACTGCTCCAACTGCTCGAGGAACGACGGACCGGCTTCTGGCTGCTACTGGCCGAACGCGGATCTGGTTGGGGAGTGCGGGGGCGGTGATCAATACTGGTCATCGTCCGCGGTGGCTGGCGCGTCGGGCCGCGCATGGTGCGCCTATTTCTTCATCGGCAGTATAAACAACTATGATATGGACAACGACTTCTACGTCCGCTGTGTTCGCGGTGGACCGTGAGAGTCGCGACCGCGATACCAATCGTGCTGATCCTCGCCTTAGTAGCGAACGTCATGGGTTGCCGCGACGTGAGCTTCTCCGGCTCCCACTTTCGCTGTGGCAATGGCGAGGCATGCCCGGATGGGTACGAGTGCTGTCCAAGTGGGTATTGCGAGAAGGGCTGCGGCGGTGACTCTGACAGCGACACGGACACGGACTCGGACTCGGACACAGACTCGGACACAGACTCGGATACAGACACGGACACCGACACGGACACGGACACGGATACGGACTCGGATACGGATTCCGACACGGACTCCGATACAGACACGGACTCGGACTCCGATACGGACACGGACACGGACTCCGATACGGATACGGACTCCGACACGGATACGGATACGGACTCGGACTCGGATATGGACTCGGACTCGGACTCGGATACAGACTCGGACTCGGATACGGATACAGACACCGATACGGATACGGATACCGATTCCACGTGGCCTCCCACCAAGGACTGGTGGGATCTCGATAGCAGGACATGCCTTCTACCCGTGTGTGAAGAGGAAGGTGATCCCGGTTTCGATTTTTCTGGTACGTGGGTACAAACCACGACCACAACCACGAGCAACTGCAGTGAGTTGGTAAGCGCAGCGAACCCCTCTACCAATGTTGGAAACACCAAGGAAGAACCACCCGCGCCGCTGGATATCTTGGGCACGTGTACATACGATCGAGCCGAGAATACTGGCGTAGTCCGCGAATCGATCGGAGTGTACTGTCAGGTTGGAGATCTGGTACTGGATGAACTCGCACTCGAGCCGCTAGTCGAGTCATGGCTTCCCACGATTATTAGCCTTGATATCCCAAGAACCTCTATTACGGTACCGCCTATCGGCGATAACGTGTACTGCTCCGGTGGCTGTAGCGGTATCACTGTAGTTCTGGATGGCGCCGAGTTCGACATCTCGCCTCCAGACCGGCTTGAGGTGACGATCTACCTCACAGATATCGACGACCAGAATACGTCGGGCGATGGAGTACTCAGTGTGCCCGTGTCAGCCATGATAGGGCAATTGAACTGTGACATCGATGTCTGGATCGGGAATCCTACCCCAGGCCTGCCGTCCACCGCGCAGATCGAATTCTACATTGACCCTGTCTCCGAGTACCTGCGCGTCAATGTCGAGGAGGTTGTAGTCGACAGCGGGCTATTCAGTACCTCCATTGGAGGTGATCCCACATGCGAGATATCGGGCGGATTGGTAACGCCGTTCCTCGGCGTGCTCGATGAGAAGTTGGCGGGGGCTATAGGAGAAGCACTCGGCCGCATGCTTGCAGAACACCTCTGCATCGACTGCGCCGAGATAGGCAGCTGTCCAGAAGGTACCGCCTGTAACGAAGACGGCTATTGCTGGGATGACGCGGAAGGTATGTGCGTTCCCCGTCCGTGGAGCATTGTAAGGACTTGGCAACTCGACTGGACGGGCGGCCGCGGTCAAGGTAGCGGTGTAGGATTCGTACAAGGCGCCAGCGAGGAATGCAGGATCGAGTTCGATATCGAGGTCTTGCATCAGGGCGGGGATGCGGATGTCGATACCGACGTGGATACAGATACCGATTCAGACGCCGTCTTCACCTGCGGCGCCGAGACCTGCTTCGACCCACATCCGTGATCGGATAGGATGAAATATCAATGGGTTACAGCTACTTATCATGCGGCTTTCCTGCTCTTCCGAGCACGTTGAGTTTCGATGGACTCGAGAAGCGATGGTCGGCCACGGTTGGGATCGA